>Ga0208634_100007_pt1 | contig 253894 bp, 234 predicted proteins | sample LakWasMe81_HOW10_2_FD_183907 | JGI IMG/M metagenome (GOLD analysis project Ga0208634, IMG submission 183907) | Freshwater sediment methanotrophic microbial communities from Lake Washington under simulated oxygen tension - Sediment Metagenome... | ecosystem: Environmental > Aquatic > Freshwater... | reverse complement strand
CTGCCAGCCCCGTTCCCTTCGGGTTGCCACCAGAAAAACCGTGCACGTCGTTGCAAAGCCTCGCCGGGGGAGTGACCCCGGCTTCGGTTTGCGCCTAGTTCACGGCTTTTCTGGTGGCAACGCATCGTGCAAACGTCGTGTTAACAGGCCCTAGTCGAGCAGCAGGCCGCCCGCCACCGGCGCGCCGGCAGCATCGTCGCCGCCCAGGATGAGGATGCGGCCATCGGCCAGGCGCGTCACGCTGTGCCAGGCGCGCGGCACCGGCATGGCGGGCAGCGCCGTCGCACCCTGGCCGGGCCGGTAGAGGCAGGCGCTCGCGGCCACCGCGTCGGCCTCGGTCTGGCCGCCGAACAGGCGGATCTCGTCGCCCGCGGTGCGCACGCTACGCACCAGGGTGCGCGCCTGCTCCAGCCCTTGCACGCCGGTGAGCGTGCCGGCCAGCGGCTCATAGCGCAGCACCGAGGCCAGCGGCCGGATGCCCTCGGGTGCTATCAGCTCGCCGCCCAGGATCAGCACCGAGCCATCCGCCATGCGATGCGCCTCGTGCAGCTGGCGCCGCTCGTCCAGCGCCGTCGCCACCGGGGCCAGGCTTTCGGTTGCCGGATCGAACAGCTCCGCCGTCACATTGACCGGCCCGTCGTGGTAGCCGCCCACGATCAGCACGCGGCCGTCGGCCAACTGGGTGAGGCTGGGGAACTCGCGCACATGGCGCATGCGTGCGGCCAGCAGGCGGAACTGGCGCTGCTGCGGATCCCACAGCTCCAGCGTGTCGCGGCCCAGGCCGCCGGCCACCAGCACGCGGCCATCGGCCAGCGCCAGGGCGGCGTGGCGCGCCCTCGGCTGGCGCGGCCGCCCGGCATCCAGCACCGCGCCGCTGCGCTCGTCGATCAGCTCGGCCACGCCGCCGATCTCCAGGCTGATCAGGCCGCCCAGCACCAGGATCTGCCCGCTCGCCAGGCGCGTGGCGCTGTGCAGGGCGCGCCCGGTACGCATCTGGCCGAGGCGTTCGAAGCGGCCGCTGGCGGGGTCGAAGCGGTCGATCGCATTCGACAGGCTGGGCTCGCCACGCGAGCCGCCGATGACGAGCACGCCGCCATCCGCCGCCAGCACGGCGGCGTGGTACTGCAGCGCGAAGGGCAGCGCCAGCGGCTGATAGCGCTCGCGGTAGCGCACCGGCAGCAGCAGCTCGCGCCGCGCCGTGGGCCGGCCCGCGGCCTCGACCACCAGGGTGTAGCGGCGCGGCCCGTCCAGCACCGGGGTCTGCACCTCGGCACCGCTGACGACCGCGCCGATCTCGGGTTCGATGCGCCCCGCGCCACCGCTGAACTGCGGCCGCAGGCGCAGGCGCTCGCCCACCAGGGGGCTGCCGGCCACGGTATCGAAGCCCTGGATGGCGGGTGCGGGCGGCAGCGGGTCGGTGCCGCCCGCGTCGCCGCCGCCGCCACAGCCGGCCAGGCCCCAGCTGGCTCCCAGGGCCAGGAATCCGCGGCGCGGTATCGAGAAATTGCTGTTCATTGCTTGCTCCCTGCATGTTGGCATCGCCGCCCACGGCGGCCCGGAGCGGCATGATGGGCAGGCGCACGGCGCTTGTGAATTGCCTTTTCGGTGATACCTTTACGGCATGAATCGCCCCGTCGACCGCAGCATCGACATCCGGCAGCTGCGCTACTTCCTGGTGCTGGCCGAGGAGCTGAACTTCCGCCGCGCCGCGGAGCGGCTGCACCTCACCCAACCGCCGCTATCGCGCCAGATCGCCGCGCTGGAAGCGGCGCTGGGCACGCCCCTGCTGGAGCGCCGTGGCAACAGCACGCGGCTGACCGAGGCGGGGCAGCAGGCCCGCCAGCGCTTTGCCGAGGCCGTGGCCGCCTTCGAAGCCGCGGTGCGCAGCGTCGGCAGCGCCGCGGCACGGCCCCGCGCCAAGCTGCGCCTGGGCCTGCCCTGGTGGGTGGACATGAGCGCGTTTGCGCAGCTCGAGCAGCGCCTGGGCGGCAGCCTGCCGCCGCTCGAGCCGGTGCTGGGGCCGGGCCCCGAGCTGCTGGCCCAGCTGCACCGCCACGAGCTGGACGCCGCCCTGCTCACCATGCCGCACGAGCTGCAAGGCCTGCGCCACCAGCGCGTCGCGCGGCTGGCCCATGTGGCGATGATCCCGGCGAGCAGCGCGCTGGCGCGCAAGCGTGCGCTGCGCCTGCGCGAGCTGGAGGCGCTGCCGGCCTTTCTGCGCTTTCGCAAGCAGCAGAACCCGGCGCTCTGGACGCATTTCCAGCGGCTCTACGACGCCGCCGGCTTTCGGCCCGCGCGCGAACTCGACGCCCCCGGCACCTCGGCGACGATTGCGCAGATCGCCGCCGGCCGCGGCTGCACGCTGATGCCCGCGGCGTTCGCGCGCCAGAAATACCCCGGCGTGGCGGCCCGGCGCCTGCTGGACGACATCTATGTGGAGCTGCACCTGGTGTTGGGCGAACGCCTCGAAGCCCCGCTGGCGCAGGCCCTGCAGGCACAGGCCGATTTGCTGGCGGGCGCGCTGGCCTGACAATCGCACCATGGCCAAACCTATTCCCCGCCTCAGCCCGGACGAGATCCAGCGCATCATCGCCACCGCGTTCACCGACCGTCCGCCCTACAACAAGGTGCTGATGGAGCATGGCATCGGCCAGGGCGAGCTGGTGCAGCTGATGAAGCGCGAGCTCACCTCCAGCGCCTACAAGCTCTGGGCGGCCCAGGGCAAGGGGGTGAAGGCGCCCACCAAGAAGGCCCAGTGGCCGCACGGGCGCTAGCGCTGGTCCACGCCCGCCCATGCCCAGCAGCTGGCCCAACCGACTCGAGCGCAAGCGCTTCAGCGATGCCCTGCTGATCGCGCTGACCCTGGCCGTGGGTGGCATCGGCAGCCTGCTGGGCTATGGCGCCGTCGGCGATGCCGAGCTGCTGCGCTTCAAGGAATTGCGCAGCGCCGCGGCGCGGCAGGTGGTGGACTCGTTCACGCAAGACCTGGCACGCACCGTCGAGGCGGTGCGCGGCGCCGGCCTGATGCTGGAGTCGCACCAGCAGATGCAGCGCGAGGCCTTCAACCGCTATGCCGCCACGCTCGCCAAGGGCCTGCCCGGCCTGATGCTGCTGGAGTGGCAACCCATCGTGCCGCATGCGCGGCTGGCGCAGTTCGAGGCGCAGGCGCGCGCCCTGGGCCTGGCCGACTACCGCGTGCTCGAGCCCGGCCCGTCGCCCGACAGCTGGATGCCGGCGCGCGAACGCCCCGAGCATGTGCCGGTGCTGTTCGGCTGGCCCGAGAACGCCTCGCCCCTGGGTCTGGACCTGGCCTTCGATGCCCTGCGCATGGCCTCCAAGCTGGAGGCGCGCGCCACCGGCCGGCCGGTGGCCTCGGTCACCTTCACGGTGATCCATCGCCGGCCCGACGTCGAGCCGGTGACGGGCTTCGCCATCACCGCGCCGGTCTATGCCCGCGGCGAGGCGGGCGAGCGCCCCGCCGTGATCGGCTACCTGGCCGGCGTGATCGAGCTGCCCAGCCTGTTCCGGCGTGCCGCCCTGCTGGCCGAGCGCCTGCAGCTGGACCTGCTGGTGCATGCGGTGGACCCGCCCAGCAAGGAGCCCATCTATGTGCACGGCAGCGCCGCTGCCGGCCCGCTCGCCGAAGCGCACAAGGTGGAGGTGGCCGGGCGCGTCTGGAACGTGCGCCTGCAGCCGCAGCCGGGCTTCATCGCCGGCGCACCGCCGCAAGTCGCGAGCTGGGTGCTGGCGGCCGGCCTCGCCGCCACCCTGCTGCTGAGCGCCAGCCTGTGGTGGGCGCAGCGGCGCAGCCGCGAGCTGGCGCAGGCGCAGAGCCGCTTGGTCAACGAGAGCGAACGCCTGCAGAACATCATCGCCGCTACCGGCGTGGGCACCTGGGACTATGCCTTCGAGACCCGGAAGGCCACGGTGAGCGAGCGCTGGCTGGCGATTGCCGGCCACAACGGCGCCGATTGGCAGCCCGGGCCGGACTACCACTGGAAGCAGGACTGCCACCCGGACGATGTGGCCGCCGTCGAGGCGGTGCTGCGCGCGCATCTGCAGGGTCAGACCGACCATTACGAGGTCGAGTACCGGCACCGCCATCGCACCGAGGGCTGGACCTGGGTGGCCACGCGCGGCAAGGTGGTGCGACGCGACCGCACCGGCAAGCCGCTGCAGATCGTCGGCATGATGGTGGAGATCAATGCGCGCAAGCAGGCCGAGGCGCGCATCCTGGAGCTCAACAACACGCTGGAGCAGCGCGTGCGCGAGCGCAGCGCCCGGCTCGAGGCCACGATGGAAAAGCTCTGCGAGGTGCAGGAGGAGCTGTCGCGCACCGAGGCGCGCGCCACCCTCAGCACCATGGTGGCGAGCGTCTCGCACGAGCTCAGCACGCCGATGAGCAACGGCCTGATCGCCAGCAGCGCGCTGTCGGCCCAGGCGACGGATTTCGAGCGCCGCATCGCCGCCGGCGGGCTGCGCCGCAGCGAGCTGCAACGCTTCGTCGAGCAGATGCGCGGCGGCAGCCAGCTGGCGCAGCGCAATCTGGAGCGCGCGGTGGAGCTGCTGCGCAACTTCCGCCAGGTGGCGGCCGACCAGGCCAGCGAGCAGCGCCGCCGCTTCGAGCTGCACGAGGTGATCCAGGAGATCGTCGGCACCCTGGCGCCGACGCTGAAACGGCGCCCGCAGCGCCTGCTGCTCGACATCCCGGCGGGCATAGCGATGGACAGCTATCCGGGGCCGCTGGGCCAGGTGGCGATCAACCTCATCAACAACGCCTACCTGCATGCCTTCGAGGAGGGCCAGCCCGGCGAGCTGCACATCCAGGCCCGCCAGGAGGGCGACCAGGTGCGCATCGAATTCCGCGACAACGGCCGCGGCATGAGTCCGGAGGCGCTGGACAAGCTCTTCCTGCCCTTCTTCAGCACCAAGATCGGCAAGGGCGGCACCGGCCTGGGCATGGCGATCGTGCAGACCCTCAGCAGCAAGACCCTGGGCGGCTCGGTGAGCGTGGCCTCCGAGCCGGGCCAGGGCACTTGCGTGACGGTGCTGCTGCCCTTGTGCGCGCCCGCGCCGGGCAGCACCTGAGGCCTGGCGCGGGTTGGCTCACAGCCCGGCCATGGCCAGGTACTTGGTCACCACATAGTCCTCGATGCCCTGGCGCGCGCCCTCGCGGCCCAGCCCGCTTTGCTTGACGCCGCCAAACGGCGCCACCTCGTTGGAGATCAGGCCGGTGTTGATGCCCACCATGCCGTACTCCAGCGCCTCGGCGACGCGCCAGATGCGGCCGATGTCGCGGCTGTAGAAGTAGCTGGCCAGGCCGTACTCGGTGGCATTGGCCTGGGCGATCACTTCGGCGTCGCTGCCGAAGCGGAACAGCGGCGCCAGCGGGCCGAAGGTCTCCTCGCGCGCCACCGCCATCGCTGGCGTCACGTCGGCCAGCACGGTGGGCTGGAAGAAGTTGCCGCCCAGCGCATGGCGCGCGCCCCCCACCAGCACGCGCGCCCCCAGGCCGACCGCATCGGCGATATGCGCCTCCACCTTGGCCAGCGCGGCGGCATTGATCAGCGGCCCCTGCTGCACGCCGGCCTCAAGGCCGTTGCCCACCACCAGGCGGCTCACCGCGGCGGCCAGCTTGTCGGCAAAGGCGGCGTAGACGCGCTCGTGCACATAGATGCGGTTGGCGCAGACGCAGGTCTGGCCGGCGTTGCGGAACTTGGAGAGCATGGCACCCTCCACCGCGGCGTCCAGGTCGGCGTCCTCGAAGACGATGAAGGGCGCGTTGCCACCCAGCTCCAGCGAGAGCTTCTTGATGGTGGGCGCCGATTGCGCGTAGAGCAGCCGGCCCACCGCGGTGGAGCCGGTGAAGCTGAGCTTGCGCACCGTGGGGTTGCGGGTCAGCTCGCCGCCGATCGCCTTGGGGTCGCCGGTCAGCACCTGCAGCAGGCCCGCCGGCAGGCCGGCCTGCTCGGCCAGCGCGGCCAGGGCCAGCGCCGAGAAGGGCGTGGCCTCGGCGGGCTTGACGATGATGGGGTTGCCCGCCGCCAGCGCCGGCGCCACCTTGCGCGTGATCATCGCGAGCGGGAAGTTCCAGGGCGTGATGGCGGCGCACACGCCGATCGGCTCGCGCAGCACCAGCAGGCGCCGGTCGGCCAGCGGGCTGGGGATGGTCTCGCCGTAGAGGCGCTTGCCCTCCTCGGCAAACCATTCGATGAAGGCCGCGGCATAGGCCACCTCGCCGCGCGCCTCGGCCAGGGGCTTGCCCTGCTCCCGGGTCATCAGCTCAGCGAGCGCCTCGGTGTGCGCCAGCACCAGCTCGTGCCAGCGGCGCAGCAGGGCGGCGCGCTCCTTGGCCGGGCGGCGGCGCCAGGGGCCCCAGGCGCGCTCGGCGGCGGCGATCGCGCGCGCGGTTTCGGCCGCGCCCATCAGCGGCACCTGGCCCAGCAGCTCGCCGCTGGCGGGGTTCTCGACATCGAGGGTGCGGCCATCGTCGGCGGCCACCCAGCGACCATCCAGCAGGGCGCGATCGCGCTGCAGCGTCAGGGGTGCGTTCATGGTCAGGCCTTCAGCAAGGCGTCGGTCAGCAGGGCGAGCGCCTCGTCGAAGACGGCGTCGGGGGTGGTGAGCGGGTGCAGAAAGCGAATCACATTGCCGTAGCTGCCGCAGCTCAGCAGCATCAGGCCGCGCTGCAGGGCCAGGGCCTGCACGCGCTTGGTGAACTCGGCGTCGGGGGCGCCGCTGGCGGGATCGCAGAACTCGGCCGCCAGCATGCTGCCGATGCCGCGCACCTCGGCCAGCTGCGGCACCCGGCCGCGCAGGCCTTCCAGGCAGGCGCGCAGGCGTGCGCCCAGCTGCTCGGCGCGCTCGCAGAGGCCCTCGTCGGCGATCACGTCCAGCACCGCATGCGCGGCCGCCACCGCCAGCGGGTTGCCGGCATAGGTGCCACCCAGGCCGCCCGGGGCGGCCGCATCCATCAGCTCGGCGCGCCCGCACACGCCCGACAGCGGCAGGCCGCCGGCCAGGCTCTTGGCAAAGGTGATGAGGTCGACGGGCACCGCGTGGTGCTGCGAGGCAAAGAGCTTGCCGGTGCGGGCGAAGCCGGTCTGGATCTCGTCGGCGATCAGCAGGATGCCGTGCGCGTCGGCGATGCGGCGCAGGCCGGCGACGAAGGCCTCGGGCGCCGGGTTGAAACCGCCCTCGCCCTGCACCGGCTCGTAGATGAAGGCCGCCACGCGCTGCGGGTCGATGTCGGCCTTGAACAGGCGCTGCACGCCGGCCAGCGCCTCGTCCACGCTCACCCCATGCAGGGCGCTGGGGAAGGGCGCATGGTAGGTCTCGGCCGGGAAGGGGCCGAAGCCCGCCTTGTAGGGCTGCACCTTGCCGGTCAGCGCCATGCCCATCATGGTGCGGCCGTGGAAGGCGCCGTCGAAGGCGATCACGCCGCTGCGGCCGGTGGCGGCGCGCGCGATCTTGATGGCGTTCTCCACCGCTTCGGCGCCGGTGGTGAAGAAGGCGGTCTTCTTGGCCCAGTCGCCCGGCATGGCGGCGTTGATGCGCTCGGCCAGGGTCACATAGCCGGCATAGGGCACGACCTGGTAGGCGGTGTGGTGGAAGGCCTGCAGCTGCGCCGCAATGGCGGCCTGCACACGCGGATGGCGGTGGCCGGTGTTGAGCACCGCGATGCCGCTGGCGAAATCGATGAAGCGGCGCCCCTCCACATCCCACAGCTCGGCATTCAGCGCGCGCTCGGCATAGAAGTTCTGCAGCACGGCCACGCCACGCGGCGTGGCGGCCAGGCGGCGCGCCTGCCAGTCACTGTTCAGGCTCTTGGCATCTTGGTCGGGATGGGACATGGGGGGCTCCTGTGACGATGCCGCAATGTGCGCCATAGTGGTTCAATCGATAAGTACCAGTTTGTGATTTCTAATAGAGCCACTTTCCGAGGCCCGGGGCATATGAAGGACACCAATCTGGCCGACTGGCTGCTGCAGCATCTGCATGGCGAGGGCGCCATGAACCGCCAGCTGCACGACCTGCTGCTGCGGGCGGTGCTGCAGGGCCAGCTGGCCGCGGGCAGCAAGCTGCCCTCCACCCGCTGGCTGGCCCAGCAGCTGGGCGTGGCGCGCAACACCGTCATCGACGCCTACGACAACCTGCTGGCCCAGGGCTGCCTGCTCACCCGCGCCGGCAGCGGCACCTATGTGGCCGAGGTGGAGCGCGAGCCGCCGCTGGGCCTGGGCCGCGCCGGCGCGCACAAGGCCGTGGCGCCGGCCGCGCCCACGCTCTCCAGGCGCGGCAGCGCCCTGCTGGCCCAGGCCGGGGTGTCGGCACGCCAATGGGGCGCCTTCATGCCCGGCGTGCCCGATGTCACCGAGTTCCCGGTGCGCACCTGGCTGCGCCTGCACAACCGGCGCTGGCACGAGGCCAAGCCCGAACGCCTCAGTTACGCGCCCGGCGGCGGCCTGCCCGAGCTGCGCGAGGCCCTGGCCGAGCACCTGCGCGTGGCGCGCTCGGTGCAATGCACGGCCGCGCAGATCATCATCACCAGCGGCAGCCACCAGGCGGTGGACCTGGTGGCGCGCCTGCTCACCGACCCGGGCGACACGGTCTGGCTGGAAGAGCCCTGCTACTGGGGCCTGCGCAGCACGCTGCAATCGCTGAGCCTGCGGGCGCTGGCACAGCCCGTGGACGCCGAGGGCCTGAGCTGGCCGGGCCGGTTCAAGGGTGCGGCACCGCGCCTGGTGCTGGCCACGCCCTCGCACCAATACCCGCTGGGCATGGTGATGAGCCTGGCGCGCCGCCAGCAGCTGCTGGAGCATTGCCGCCAGCATGGCAGCTGGATCGTGGAGGACGATTACGACAGCGAATTCCGCTTCGGCACGCGCCCCATCGCCAGCCTGCAGGGTCTGGACGGCGGCGACCGCGTGCTCTACGTGGGCAGCTTCAGCAAGACCCTGTTCCCGGGCCTGCGCCTGGGCTATCTGGTGGTGCCCAAGGCCCTGGCCGCGCCCTTTGCCAAGGCCTCGGCCGAGCTCTACCGCGAGGGCCAGCTGCAGCAGCAGGCCACGCTGGCCGACTTCATCCGCGACGGCCATCTGGGCAACCATGTGCGGCGCATGCGCACGCTCTACGGCAAGCGGCGCGAATGCCTGCTGGCGGCGGTGCAATCCAATTTTGGCGACGCCCTGCCGGTGCTGGGCGACAACGCCGGCCTGCACCTGGTGCTGCAACTACCCGAGGGCACGGACGATCGCGCCATCGAGGCCAGCGCCGCGAAGGCCGGCATCGCGGTGCGCGCGCTCAGCAGCTATTACAGCAACCCGGCCAGCGCACGCCGCGGCCTCTTGCTGGGCTACGCCTGCGTGCCCGAGGCCCGCATCGCGCCGGCATTCCGCACGCTGGCGGAGGTGCTGCGGCGCGCGCCCACCCCGCTAGCCCCATAGCGCCGCGTCGGGCGCATGCAGGCGTGAGGCCGCATAGGCCATCGCCGGCTGCCGGTCGGCGGCCAGCAGCAGCAGGCCGTCCAGGTCCACATAGCGGCAATGCTGGGCCACGATGAAGGCCGGCGCCATCGCTAGCGAGCTGCCGCCCATATTGCCCACCATCAGGCCGAAGCCCAATTGCCTGGCCGCCTTGGCCAGGGCCAGGCCCTCGCTCAGGCCGCCGCTCTTGTCGAGCTTGATGTTGATGTACTGGTAAAGGCTCAGCAGGCCGCGCAGCGAGCCGCGGTCGACACAGCTCTCGTCGGCGGCCAGCGGGATGGGCGAACTCAGGCCCTCGAGCTGCGCGTCCTCGCCGCGCGGCACCGGTTGTTCGATCAGCTCCACGCCATAGCTGCGCAGCCCCGGCAGCAGCTTCTCGAGCAAGCCGCGGTCCCAGGCCTGGTTGGCATCGATCACCAGGCGCGCGGTGGGGTGCTCTTCCTTGCACAGGCGCACCATGTCCAGATGGCGATCGGCATCGGCCTTGATCTTCAGCAGCGGCATATGGCGGGCGGCGCGCGCCTTGCGGCGGACATCGGCCTCGCCACCCAGGCCAATGGTGTAGGCGGTCGAGACCGGCTCCACCAGGCTCTGCCCCGCCAGCTCCCAGGCGCGCGCGCCGGACTGCTTGGCGCGCAGATCCCAGAGCGCGCAGTCGATCGCATTGCGCGCGCCACCGGCGGGCAGCCATTGCATCAGTTCGGAGGGGCTGAGATCGGCATGCAGGCGCGCGCGCAAGGCTTCCAGCTGCGCGGCCATGCCGCTCGCGGTTTCACCGTCATAGGACACCCCGGCCGCCTCGCCGCGGCCGCAGCGGCCCTGGGCGTCGCGCAGGGTCGCGACGACGACCGGGATCTCGGTGATGACGCCGCGGGCGATCTCGAAGGGCTCGGCCAGCGCCAGGCATTCGATGTTGATTTCAAGTTCAAGCGTCATGACGGTCTCTTGCTGATAGGAAGGGCATGGCTCAGGCCGCCAGCGCGTGCGGATTGACCACGCGTGGCCAGTAGTTGAGATCGCGCGCCCGGTAGTCGATGCTGGCATAGCTGGGGCTGATGGCGCCCGGCGTGGCGGCATAGAGCACCGCCTTGGCGATGGGTGCAAAGTCGGCATGGAAATGCTGGGTGGACTTCACGATCACGAGCTTCTTGTCGGCCAGGCTCAGCCCCATGCCGGTGAAGGCGTCGGTGCCCATCAGCTGGCCGCGCACCGAGGCCAGCAGCAGATGCACGTCGTTGGCCGCCTCCACCCACACGCTCAGGCCCATCGGGATGCGCCCGCTCACGCCCGGCAGGCCTTGCGAATGCTGCTCCGCGATGCCGCGCACCGTGACCTGCAGGTCGACCGGGTCGCCCGAGCTCGGCCCGCACTTGCCGCCCACGCGCAGCGCGATCACCGCGCCCACGCCGGCATCGCGGCAGATCTGGATCGCGCCCAGATCCCAGAAGGCGCCGATGACGGCATGGCCGATGCCGCGCTCGAGCAGGCGCCGCAGCACGAAGCTGCTGTCGCCCGGGGCGCCGCCGCCGGGGTTGTCGGCCACGTCGGCGATCACCACCGGCCCGCCCTGCACCTGCAGCGCCTGGTCCAGCGCCTGGTCGAGCGGCACGGCGTTGTCGCCGGTGAGCGCACGCAGTTCCCAGAACTCGCGGCCCAGCTGCTCGGCCAGGGCCAGGGCCTGGGCCGGGTCGTGGTCGGTCACCACCCACAGCTTGGCGCCGGACTCGGGCACATCTCCCCATGGGAAGCCATGGCCCAGCGAGATCGACAGCACGCCGTCGCGCCCTTCCAGCGCCTGCATGCGCTTGACGAAGCCCATCATGGGCTCGCGCGTGGTGTGCCACAGCCCCACCATCTTGCAGTCGAACACTGCGGTGGTGGGCCGCACCTCGCCCCGCGCCGTGCGCGCGAGGATGTCGTAGAGCTCGCGCGCCCGCGCCTCGCCGTCGATATGCGGATACTCCTTGAAGGCGATGATCACGTCCGCCGAGCAGCGCATCAGCTCGGTGAAATGGCAGTGCAGATCGAGCTCGACACCGAAGGGCACGTCGGGGCCGACGATCTCGCGCACCCTGGCCATCAGGTCGCCCTCGCAATCGTCATAGCCCTGCGCCACCATGGCGCCATGCAGCACCAGCTGCACCGCATCCACCGGCAGCGCGGCGCGCAGATCGGCCAGGATCTGCTCGCGCAAGTCCTCGTAGACGGCGCGCACGGTGGGCCCCAGGGGCTGGGCGAAGGCACACAGGCTCTCGACCATCTGGTGGCCATCGGCCTCCAGCATGTCGCGCATGAAGCGCATGAAGGCGCCGCTGCCGACGGGCGCCTTGGCGCTGGCGTCGCCGCGGTAGATGCCATATTCCTCGAAGCCACCCCAGCCGGTGGGGGCGGCGGCAAAGGTGTTGGTCTCGGTGGCGAGCTGGGCAACAAAGAATTTCATCGGAGGGCTCCCTTCAGTCGGCCAGGCGCTCGAAGCGCATCTGGCGGGTACGCGTGGTGTTGATGCGGAAGGCCGCCATGCGGCCGTCGGTGCCCGGCTCGGCGCTGAGCACGCCGCACAGGGGCGAGCCGCTGACGCGCCAGCCGAACACCGCGGCCGCGAACGCCTCCAGCTCCAGCGCGTGGCTGCCGAAGGCGCCGAACACCTCGAGCAGCAACTTCTCGCCTTCGAAGCGCACCACCGCCTCGGCGTCGAGATCGGGCGCGCGGTAGCGGCCCAGCAGCGCCGGGGCCACCTCGGCCAGCGCCGGTGGCGTGGCCGGCAGGCGCTCGAAGCGCTCGGCCTGCCCGCCCTCGCTGAGCTCCAGCATCGCCGGCGCCTCGCCGGTGCCGGCCAGCGCGGCGAGCGGCAGGCTCAGCGGCCCCATCGCCATGTCCTCGAAGCCCAGCCGCAGCGCATCACCGCGCTGCTTCAGCGCCACCGGCGGCATGTTCAGGAAGCACAGGCCCAGGCGCGCGTCGGCCGCCTCGGCGAAGCCGAACACCAGGCCCGAAGCGCTGGCGTGATAGCGCGTGCCCAGCATGGGCTTGAAGCTCTCGCTGGCGGGCTTGGCATCGAGCGGCCCCAGCAGCGCGGGGTCCAGCAGGGCATCGATGATCTGGTGCGCCAGCTCGACCGGGTTGGCCGGGGCGCCATTCGTCATGATGATGATGTCCAGCGCCTGGCTCGGCACGGTGATCATCTGGCAGCTGCCGCCGATCACGCCACCGGCATGGTGGATGACGTCGATGCCACGGTAGGCGTGCACCATCAGGCCCAGCGCATAGGGATTCACCAGGCCGTTGTTAAGCCGGGCGGGCGTCACCATCTGCTGCCAGCTGGCCGCGCTGCCCACCGTCTTGGCCGGGGCGCGCATATGCGCCAGCCAGGCCAGCATGTCGTCGATGGTGGAGACCATCGCGCCCTCGCCGCGCACCTCCTCGGTGGGGAAGATGCCGCGCCGCCAACCGCCGCCTTGCTCGGGCGGCAGCGGCACATGCAGGGTGGCCATGCCGCGATGGATCTCGAAGTCGCTCGGCACCGAGGTGGTGTCCTGCATCGCCAGCGGCGTGAAGATGCGCTCCTGCAGGAACTGCTCGAAGGGCATGCCGCTGATGCGCTCGATCACCAGCGAGAGCAGGTGGTAGCCACCGTTGCAGTACATCATCTTCTCGCCCGGCGCGAAGTTGACCGCGGTCTGGCGCACCTGCGTGGCCAGCGCGACGCCCTTGGGCTTGATCGCCATGCCCTCGGACAGAAAGCCCACATCGAGGTAGCAGCGGTAGCCGCCGGTGTGGCTCATCAGCTGGCGCAGGGTGGGCTCGCCCGCCAGCACCGGCAGCTCGGGGATGTAGCGGCGCACACCGGCGTCGACATCGAGCTTGCCATCCTCGGCCAGCAGCAGCACGGCCAGGCAGGTGAAATGCTTGCTGGTGGAGCCGATGCGCATGCGCGTCCAGGCCGTGTTGGCCACGCCCAGCTCGACGCTGGCCAGGCCGAAGCCACGCCGGTAGAGCGTGCGGCCATGCCGGGCCACGCCGACGATCAGGCCCGGTGCATCGCTGCGGTTGAAGGGCTCGAACAGGCCGTCGAGGGCCGCGACACCGGTCTTCGCGTTGGTGTTCGCTGCGGCTTTGGATTCGCTCATGGGATATCTCCAGATTGCGGTGGTGGTGGTTCAGATCGGGTCCGGCCGGACCAGATCGGGATGGATGGTTTGGACGGTGTGGACGAAGGCCTGCTCGGCGCCCTTCATCAGCAGCGCGGCGAGCGCGAAGGCGAGCGCACCGACGCCCGCCACCGCCATCAGCAGGCCCTGCGGCCTGGCGCTCAGCAGGTCGGACATGGCACCCACCAGCACCGGGCTCAGCGCACTCAGCAGCACCGTCACCACGCTGCCGATGGCGATCAGGCGCGAGCGCAGCGCCGCCGGGGTCATGTCTTGCAAGAGGGTCGGCAGCAGCACGCTGCCGGCGATCAGCGCCGTCACCTGCACGCCGAACAGCAGATAGAGCGCGCCCACGCTCTGCGCCAGCGGCATGAGGGCGGCAGCCAGCGCGGCGACGGCCGAGCCGACCGCGATGACGCGCAACGGCAGCGCCAGGCCCAGGCGTCGGCCCAGCAGCCGCACGCCCAGCGCGCCCAGCATGGCGCCGGCCGCGGTGCTGAGCAGATAGGCCAGGCCCATGCCCTGGCCCACCGCGCCGGCGGCGGCACCGAAGCTGCGCGTGGCGATGATGGGCAGCCAATTGCCGCTGGCCGCCAGGCCCAGGCCGGCCAGGCCCGAGCCACCGAACACGCCCACCATGCAGCGCAGATGGGCGCGCGCATAGTCGCGCAGCGCCGGGCGGGCGTTGGCGGTGACGGCCGCGTGGCTGTCAACGCGCTGCGGATGCAGGCGTATCAGCAGCACCGCCAGCGCCACCAGCGGCCCCGGCAGCGCCACCACCAGGAAGGCCAGGCGCCAGGACTCCAGCCCCTGCAGGGCGGCGGGCAGCAGCGGGCGCAGCGCGTCCAGGCTCTGCACCATGGCGCCGCTCAGCGCAATGCCCAGTCCCGCACCGAAGATCGCCGCCAGCGCGTAAATGCCGTTCGCCAGCACGCGGCGGCGCGGCGACACGATCTCGGGGATCAGGCCGAAGACGATGGGCGAGAGGCCGGCCTCGCCGATGCCCAGGCCCGCGGCGGCCAGGAACAGCGCCGGGAAATCGGTGGCCATGCCGCAGGCCGCCGTGGCCGCGGCCCATACCAGCACGCAGGCGGCCAGCACGCTGCGCCGGCCATAGCGATCGGCCAGCCAGCCCACCGGCACCGCCGCCACGCCCGCGAACAAGGTGATGCCGGCGCCCTGCAGCAGGCCTAGCTTGGTGTCGGTGAGCTGCAGCGACTGCCGCATCGGCTCGGCCAGCAGCACCAGGATCTGACGATCCAGCGCACCGAACACGGTGGCGATGATCAGCACCAGCAGGCCATAGGCGCCGATCGCGGCGCCGCTCCAGCGGCCAGCGCGCGCGTGCCGGTCGGGCGCCAGCGATGGGCGCTCAATGAATGAGTTATGCATGAGGTCGAGCCCGAGGAGGAGAGGTCGGCGGCCGGCATCGCGCCGGCGCGCGGCCTTAGAACGGCAGGGTCAGCGTGGCGCCCAGCGTGCGCGGGCGCGCCAGCGAGACCCAGGCGGGGCCGCCCAGCGCCTGCACCGCGCTGATGGATCCCAGCTGGGCAGGCTTGTCGAACAGGTTGCGCACGAACAGGGCCAGGCTGGCGCGCTTGAAATCGATGCCGGCCTGTAGGTCGGTCATCGCATAGGCGGGCAGGCGGTACAGCGGCATGGCGGCGCTGCCTTCGAAGCCGGCATTGCGCTGGCCCACGTAGCGCTGCGTCAGCCCCAGATAGCTGGGATAGCCGGCCAGGGCAAAGGCGTAGCTTGCGCTGAGCGTGGCCGCAAAGCGGGCGCTGCTGGGCAGGCGCGCGCCGGCCGCGGCGCCGAGGCCGGGTGCATCCTCGCTGAGCTTGGCATCGATGAGGGCGGCGTTGCCGGCCAGGGTCCAATGCTCATCGGGCCGCCAGCTGGCCGCCAGCTCGGCACCGCGCACATGGGCGGCACCGGCATTCACGATCACCGACACGCCGTTCACCGGCATGAACTGCTGCAAGTCCTTCCAGCGGATGTCGAACAGGGCCGCCTCGAGCGACAGGCGTTTGTCCAGCAGATCGGCCTTGTAGCCGGCTTCCACGCTGGTGAGCGTGTCGGGCTGGAAGGTGGGCGGCGCCAGCGGCTCGCCGGTGGTCGCGCTGCGCAGCACCGCGTTCGGGCCGCCGGGGCGGTAGCCGGTGGCGGCGCGCGCATACAGGTCGCTGCGCGCATCCAGCGCATAGCGGGCCGTCAGCAGCCAGGTGCGGCTGGTGTCGCTGGAGTTGGCGTCGATGGACTGCGCACCGCCCAGCATCAGCCCGTCGGAGTGCTGCACATAGTGCTGCTTGTTGCGCGCCACGCGCAGCCCGCCGGTGAGCGCCAGGCCATGCTCGAACTTCCAGGTCAGGTCACCGTAGAGTGCCAGCTCGCGGTACTCGGCCGGCAGCGCGGCCGTCGCCAACAGCGGGCCGGGCGTGCCATCGGGCAGGCTGCTGGTGACGGCCTGCTGGTTGTCACTGCGCTCGTGGTCAATGTAGAGGCCGGCCAGCCATTCGAGCTGCTTGTCACCCTTGGAGGTCAGCCGCAGTTCCTGCGTGCTCTTGTCCAGCGCCAGCGCATTGCTCACCGGCGTGCTGCCCAGGCTCAGGCCCAGGCTCTGCAGCAGCGGCAGATAGCCGGCACTGAGGTCGAGATTCAGCTCGGAGCGGATTCTCTGCTTCGAGCCGATGGCGTTGAAGCGCGCCCAACCGAAGTCGTATTCGAGATCGGCCGAGAGCAGGTCGATCTTGACCCGGTAAGGCTCGGCCGCGCGCAGGCGGCGCAGGCGTTCGCCCTCGACGGGGCGGCCGCTGACCTCATAGTCGACAAAATCGGTGCCGTCACGGCTGATCTGCTGGGTCGTACCGGTCAGGCGCAGTTTCAGGCGGTTGCCCGGCGCCACCAGCAGCGAGACGCGCGCGCCATGGGTGTTGCCGCCATCGCTGTCGGCACGGCCGGCCGGCCCCACGGTGTCGGTGCTGCCGCCCACCCGGTCGTCAAAGGCAGAGACGCGCAGGCCCGCCACATCCTCCTTCAGCGGCACGTTGACGACCGCGCCGAGCGCATGGCTGGCACGGCCACCGCGGGTCGTCGAGCTGCCCAGGCTGAGCTTGCCGGAGAGCTCGTAGGTGTCGGGCTCGTTGGTCACGTACTTGAGCAGCCCGCCCATCGCACCGGCGCCGTACAGCGTGCCCTGCGGGCCGCGCAGGACCTCGATGTGGTGCAGGTCCAGCGAGCCCATGTCCAGCGCCATTTGCCCGCCGTTCGCGTAGGGGCCGCTGGTACCGAAGGCGACGTCGTCGACATAGATGCCCACGGTGGCGATCGTCTGCGCACCGGTGCTGACGCCACGGATGCTCACCGCGCCCACGCCGGCCCCGCCGGAGCTCTTGACGTCGATGCCGGCCTCGTTGGCGAGATAGTCGCTCAGGCTCCTGGCGCCGTCGCGGTTGAGCCGCTCGCCACCGATCACGTTCACCTGCATCGGCACCTCGCGCACCGGCTCGCGGCGCCGGCTCGCGCTGACCACCACGGTGCCCAGCGTGCTCACCTCGTCCTGCACGCGCTTCTCGGGATTGGGCGGAGGCTCGACAAAGATCACCACCGCGCCCGAGACATCGCGCCGCACCGACAGCGGCGTGCCCTCGAGCAGCTGCTGCAGCGCATCTTCGGCCGAGGCGCTGCGCTTGAGGCCCTTGCTGCTGCGGCCCCGCACATCCTCGATCTTGTAGATCAGTTGCGTGCCCGATTGCGCCGCATAGGCATCGAGGGCCGCCTTCAGCTCGCCGGCGGCGATGTCGAAGGAGCGCGGCTGCGCCTGCACGGCGGCGCCAACCAGCAGCGCGCAGCTCAGGGCCAGGCGGGCCATGGGATTCAAGCGAGTCATCGGGTTCATATGCGTCCTCGTCAGTATGGCGTGAGTGCCCTCTGCTCAACCAAGACGAAGCCGGCCGCACAATCCGCTAGCCGTCGCGGGTATACACCGAGACGAAATAATTCTTTTGCCGAGGCATACCGGATGTGTGCGGCTGCTTCGTCTTTACTGGGAAGGCAGCAAGGAGTTCCGTTGACACAAGATGAGCTGAGCGCCTGGTTCGTTGACCAGGTGCTGCCGCTGGAGGGCGTGCTCGAACGCTATCTGCGCCGCAACTGGCGCGATGGCGACGAGATCGCCGACCTGCGCCAGGAGGTGTATGCGCGCGTCTTCGACGGCTGCGCCCAGGGCCAGCCCGACTCGGCCCAGGCCTTTGTGCTGTCGACCGCCCGCAACCTGCTGATCGACCGCGCACGCCGCGCCCAGATCGTCGACATCGAGACCTTTGCCGACATGGACGCGCTCGCGCCCACCATCGATGAACTCAGCCCGGAGCGCCATCTGGCGGCGCGCAGCGAGCTGCGCCTGCTGCAGCGTGCGCTTGAGCTACTGCCGGCGCGCTGCCGCGAGGTGGTGGAGCTGCGCAAGGTCGAGGGCCTGTCGCAGCGCGAGGTGGCGGCGCGCATGGGCATCAGCGAAGACACGGTAGAAAAGCAGGTGTCCAAGGGCGTGCGCGCCCTGGCCCTGGCCTTGCAGGCCACCGGCCTGGGCGGCGCCGCCTGGGCCGCGGCGCAGGCCTTGCAGCGCAGGGGACGGACCACACAATGAGCAGCGAACTGACATCGATCGAAGCGCGCGCGGCCGACTGGATTGCCGAGCGCGACCGCGCCGGCAGCGCCTGGCCGGCCGAGCGCCAGGCCGCGCTGGAGGCCTGGCTCAACGCCGCCACCGCACACCGCGTGGCCTGGCTGCGCCTGGACCAGGCCTGGCGGCGCGCCGACCGGCTGCGCGCGCTGCAAGCCGCGCCGAGCCCGGTCAGCAGCAGGCCCAGCCCGAGGCCCTGGTGGCAGCAGCAGCGGCGCGCCATCGGCGGGGCGCTCGCCGGGCTGGGCCTGCTCGCCCTCGTGCTGGCGGTGCAGGTCGTGGCGCCGCTGCGCGGCAACGACGCGCAGAGCTACGCCACCGCACGCGGCCAGCGCGAGGCCGTGGCGCTGGCCGACGGTTCGCGCCTGACCCTCAATACCGCCACCAAGCTGCGCACCGCCGTGACCGCCAAGCAGCGCGAAGTCTGGCTGGAGCAGGGCGAGGCCTTCTTCGACATCGCCCACGATGCCAGCCGCCCCTTCGTGGTCCATGCCGGCCGCCAGACCGTCACCGTGCTGGGCACCAAGTTCTCGCTGCTGCGCGAGGGCGAACGCCTGCGCGTGGCGGTGCTGGAGGGACGCGTGCAGGTGCAGGCCGAACAGAGCCGCCCCGCCGTGCTGGTGCGCGACGACACCGCGGTGGCCGAGGCCAGCAATGTGCTGGTCAGCCGGCAGACCAGCCAGCAGGTGAACGCCGCGCTGAGCTGGCTGCAGGGCAAGCTGGTGTTCGACCAGGTCAGCCTGGCCGAGGCGGCCAGCCAGTTCAACCGCTACAACCGCAAGCAGCTCGTCATCACCGATGCGGCCGCCGCCAGGATAGGCATCGGCGGGGTGTTTGACGCCAACAATGCCGAGGCCTTCGCGCGCCTGCTGCACGCGGGCTTTGGACTGCAGGTGCAGGTGAGTGAGGAGGAAATCCGTGTCAGCAGCGCTGCGGCTTCCTGAAGCTTCGCCGGCTGGCGGACGGGAGGTGCTGGTGCTGGGCGCCGGCATGGTGGGCACCTGCACCGCGCTGGAGCTGGCCCTGCGCGGGCATCGCGTCACCCTGGTGGACCGGCGTGCGCCGGGCCGCGAAACCTCCTATGGCAACGCCGGCGTGATCCAGCGCGAGGCGGTCGAGCCCTACGCCTTTCCACGCGACTGGCCCACGCTGATCAGCGCGGCCCTGGGGCGCCGGCTCGATGTGCGCTACCAGCTCGGCGGCCTGTGGGCCGCCGCACCCCAGCTGTTGCGCTACTGGTGGCATTCGGCGCCGAGCCGGCACCGCGCCATCGGCCGCCAGTACGCCAGCCTGATCGCGCACGCGACCAGCGAGCATCAGCGCTATCTGGCGCTCGCCGGTGCCGAGGGCCTGGTGCAGCGCCAGGGCTTGCGCCTGGTGTATCGGCAGCCGGAACGGCTGGAGCAAGCCCTGCACCAGGCCGAACGCTTGGCGGCCGAGTACGGCATTGCCTTTGCCGCGCTGGATGGCGCGGCGCTGGCGCGCGCCGAGCCCGCCTTTCAGATACCGCTGGCGGGCGCCCTGCACTGGCTGGAGTCCTGGAGCGTGAGCGACCCCGGCGCGCTGGTCGAGCGCTATGCAGGCTTGTTCCAGCAGCTCGGCGGGCGCCTGCTGCAAGGTGATGCCGGCAGTCTGCGCCAGCAGGGTGCCAGCTGGCAGCTCACGACCCAGGAAGGCCGGGTGGACGCGCCCCAGGTCGTCGTGGCGCTCGGCCCCTGGGCCGACGCCTGCATACGCCGCCTGGGCTATCGCCTGCCACTGTTCGTCAAGCGTGGCTACCACCGGCATTACACGGGCGGCGCCAGCCTGGCCATGCCCACCCTGGATGCCGAACGCGGCTATGTGCTGGCCCCGCAAGGCGCCGGTCTGCGCCTCACCACCGGCGCCGAGATCGCGCGCATCGATGCAGCACCCTCGCCCTCACAGGTGCAGGGCGCTGAAGCCGAGGCGCGGCAATTGCTGGACCTCGGCCAGGCGGTGGAGCAGACGCCCTGGCTGGGCAACCGCCCCTGCTGCGCCGACATGAAGCCCGTCATCGGCCCGGCCGCGCGCCACCCCGGCCTGTGGTTCAACTTCGGCCACGGTCATCAAGGCTTCACCCTGGGGCCCGCCAGCGCCAGGCTGCTGGCCGATCTGATGCAGGGCGATACGCCTTTTGTGGACGCGCAGGGCTTCTTGCCGGCGCGGTTTGGGGCCTGAGGTCTACTTCCCAATACAAAAGCGGCTGAAGATCTCGCCCAGCAGATCGTCGGCCGTGAAGGCGCCGGTGATCTCGCCCAGGGCGTCGTGCGAGAGGCGCAGCTCCTCGGCCAGCAGATCCAGCGCCGGCGGCTGCTGGGTGGCCACCTCCTTCGCCAGCTGCAGATGCTCGCGCGTGCGCTTGAGCGCCTGGACATGGCGTTCGCGCGCGATGAACAGGCCCTCGGGCGTGGCATGCCAGCCCACCTGCTGCAGCAGGCGCTGGCGCAGCTCGGCCAGGCCGGCACCGGTCTTGGCGGAGAGGGTCAGTGCATCGGGGGCCAGGTCTTGCCCGTGCAAGACGTCGGCCTTGTTGAAGACCTGCAGGATGCGACTCGGGTCCACGCCCGTCAGGCGTTCGGTGATGAGCTTGTCCTCGGCCTCGTAGTCGGGCTGGCCGATGCGGCTGAGGTCGTGCAGGAACAGCACGACGTCGGCGTCGGCGATCGCATCCCAGCTGCGCGCCACGCCGATGCGCTCGACCTCGTCCTCGGTCTCGCGCAGGCCTGCGGTGTCGCTGACGTGCAGGGGCACGCCCTCGATCTGGATGGTCTGGCTGACCTTGTCGCGCGTGGTGCCCGGGATCGGGGTGACGATGGCCAGCTCGGCGCCGGCCAGGGCGTTCAGCAGCGAACTCTTGCCCACATTGGGCTGGCCGGCCAGCACCACCTTGATGCCCTCGCGCAGCAGCGCGCCCTGCTGGGTACGGTCCAGCACCGCGGCCAGGCGCGCGTGCAGGCGCTCCAGCTGGCCCAGGGCATCGGCCTGCTGCAGGAAATCGATCTCTTCCTCGGGGAAGTCCAGCGTCGCTTCCACCAGCATGCGCAGCTTGATCAGGGCGTCGCGCAGTGCGCCCACTTCGCTGGAGAGGGCGCCGGCCAGCGCGCGGCTGGCGCTGCGCGCGGCGGCCTCAGTGCTGGCGTCGATCAGATCGCTCACCGCCTCGGCCTGGGCCAGGTCGAGCTTGCCGTTCAGAAAGGCGCGCTGGGTGAATTCGCCCGGTTCGGCCAGGCGCAGGCGCATGTTGGCGCCCACCTCCAGGCAGCGCGCCAACAGCAGCTGCAGCACCACCGGCCCGCCATGGGCCTGCAGCTCCAGCACATGCTCGCCAGTATAGGAATGCGGGGCCGGGAACAGCAGGGCCAGGCCCTGGTCGATGGCGTCGCCGTTGGCGGCCTTGAAGGGCAGGTAGCTGGCTTCGCGGGCTTTCAGCACGCGGCCGCAGATGGCGTTCACCAGCGGGGTCAGGTCTTGCGCCGACGAGACGCGCACGATGCCGACGGCACCCCGTCCGGGGGCGGTGGCGATGGCGGCGATGGGGTCTTGGTGGCGGGACAGCATGGGCGCGATTCTCGCCGAGGCTGTCCCGCTCTGGGTGTATGGCGCGGGGGAGGCCGGCTCAGCAACTCTCGTGAGCGCTGGGTCTGTGCCTGGATTCTCAGCCCGGTTGTGGAGATCCCGTCTGAAAGTCTCTGCCCCGCATGAGTTGCATTAAAGGCTTGAGCCGGGTCAAAAAAAAGCCCCCGGATGCGGGGGCTCGTGCCTTCAAACAGGTGGGTGATGCTTAATTCGTCACACCCAGCTGCTTGTTGATGGCCCATTGCTGGGCGATCGACAGGATGTTGTTCACCAGCCAGTACAGCACCAGGCCGGCCGGGAAGGCGAAGAACATGAAGCTGAAGGCCAGCGGCATGATCCACATCATCTTGGCCTGGGTGGGGTCCGGCGGCGTCGGGTTGAGCCAGACCTGGAACAGGCTGGAGAGCGTCATCAGCACCGGCAGGATGAAGAAGGGATCCGGCACGGCCAAGTCGCCGATCCAGCCCAGCCAGGGCGCGCCGCGCATTTCCACACTGGACAGCAGCACCCAGTAGAGCGCGATGAAGAAGGGCATCTGCAGGAAGATGGGCAGGCAGCTGCCGATCGGGTTGACCTTCTCCTCGCGGTAGATGCGCATCATCTCCTGCTGCATCTCCTGCGGCTTGTCCTTCAGGCGCTCGCGCATTTCCGTGATCTTGGGATTCACGGCCTTCATCTTGGCCATGCTGCGGTAGGCGCTGGCGTTCAGCCAGTAGAAGCCGATCTTCAGCAGCACCACCAGGGCGATGATGGACCAGCCCCAGTTGCCCAGCACCTTGTGCAACTGGTCCAGCAGCCAGAACAGCGGCTTGGACAGCACGGTAAACCAGCCATAGTCCTTCACCAGCTCCAGGCCGGGGGCCAGGGCGGCGAGCTTCTTTTCTTCCTGCGGGCCGACGAAGAGCTGCTCTTCGGTGCTGGCCTTGGCCTCGGGCGCCAGGCTCGGCAGGGTGAACACCATACCCACCGAGTAGAGGCCGTTGCCGAGCTTGCGGGCATAGAACTCGCGCGCGCCTTCGGCATTGCGCAGCCAGGCACTCGCGAAGTAATGCTGCACCATGCCCACCCAGCCGTCGTTGGCGGTCTTCTCGATCTCGAACTTGTCCTTGTCGAGATCCTTGAACTCGATCTTGTGGAACTTGCTCTTCTCGGTATAGACGGCCGGGCCGGTGAAGGTGGAGTAGAAGCCCGAGCCGCCCGGTGCGGGCTGGCCGTCGCGCTGCAGCTGCACATAGAGCTGCGGCGTCAGCGCGGCGGCGCCGACGTTGACGACCTCATGCTTGACGCCGACGACGTAGTCGCCGCGCTTAAAGGTATAGGTCTTGGCCAGCTTCACGCCGCCCACCTCGGGCGATTCGAAGCGCAGCACCAGCTCGTTGGCGCCATCCTTGAGCGCGCGCTCGCCGGACACCAGGCGCATCAGCGTGTTGTGCGTGGGCAGTTGCTCGCCCTTGCTGCCCACCAGGCCCGACTGGGCGCGGTAGCCATGGGCGGCGTCCAGCAGCACGATGGGCGTGCCCTCGACGGTCTGCTTCGGGCGCATGCCCACCAGCTCGGCCAGCGGCTCGTACCAGCGGTGCTCGGGGAAGCTCAGGTACTTGAGCAGCTCCACGCGCGTAACGTCGGCACCCAGCGTGTCCAGCGTCACCTTGACCACGTCGGTGCTGATGGTGATCTGCTCGCCTTGCGTGGCGGCGCCGGCCTGGGGTGCGGCAGCGCCGGTAGCAGCAGTTGCGGCGGGCAGGGCAGCACCGGCCGGCGCCGGCACGGCGGCCGAACCGGCAGCAGCCACCGGCTTCGGCGCAGCGGGGCTGAACATCGAAGGATGACCGTTGTACTTTTGCCAGCCGTCCCAGAGCAGGACGAGTGACATGGTGAATACCACCCACAGCACGGTGCGGCGTATATCAGTCATGGGGAAGCTTCAGGATTGGAGGAAGGAGAGGGACGGGCGGGCTGCGTGCAGCCCAGCCGGGAAAACAGACCGGGCGCATTGTCAGGCACCGGATCATGCCCACCCAGACAGAATGGGTTGCAACGCAAGATGCGGGCGGCCGCCAAGTAGCTGCCGGCACAGGCACCATGACGGGCCAGGGCCTGCATGGCATAGGCGGAACAGCTGGGCTGGTAGCGGCAGCCGGCCTGTATCCAGTGGCTGAACAGCAGCTGATAGCCGCGCACCAGTCCCATCATGAAGCGCTGCGCGAATGTCGGCGTCTTCCGCATGATGTTCGGGCTCAGGGCTGGGCCGGCTCGGGCTTGGCGGGCCGCGGCGCACGCACCAGCTTGGCCACCAGGCCCTGCAATTCGGCGCGCGCAGCGGCGCGCAGCGCATCGGATGAGGCGCTGGGATACTGCTTGCGGTCGAAGGGCATGCGCAGGCGCACCACCCACAAGCCGGGCGGCAAGAGCTGCGCCGCCTCGCCCTCGGCAAAGGCGACGCGGATCTGGCGTTTCAGCAGGGTGCGCGTGACGGAGCGTCGCGCATGGCGCTTGGGCACCACCATGCCCAGCCAGCGGCCCTGAACGGGGGCCGGCGGGGCCGTGGGGGGCGCGTCATCCACAAGCATGTGGATCATCGGTGCATCGCCTGTTGATAACTGGCTTGCAGCTGTGGATAAGCGCTTGCCAGGCAGGCTCGGCACGGCCGCAAGGTGATGCACAGCGAAATGGCTGCTGCGCGCGCGGCTCGAGGAACCGAGCACGCGCTCAAAGTCGGCCGATCGCAGGATGCGGCCGATCACGATGCGGCTGCTTGAACCTTAGACGGCCAGGCGCTTGCGGCCCTTGGCGCGGCGAGCGTTGATGACAGCGCGGCCGCCGCGGGTCTTCATGCGGACGAGGAAGCCGTGGGTACGGGCGCGGCGGGTCTTGGAGGCTTGGTAAGTGCGTTTCATGATGGGAACCTCAGTGGGCGCGTCGGTTGACGCTATATAGCCGTGGGCAAATCAATCGGATGCGGTTTGCATCCCAGTGGCCCCGCCCGCAACATGCGCGTTGGCATGCTTGCTGATGAGGCACATCCTTGATGTGCGCCGCGCCGGTGCGCCGCTTGTCGCGTGCGCCGCCCACCCAGGCAAGCTCTTGCACGCTTGGGTGATCGGCGCGGTGGACCTACCGCAAGGGGTTTGACTTCTGCTACTCAAAAGTCACGCGCCCATGCAAATACGTCCGGCGTCCGGGAAAGCCCGCGATTACACCAAAGAATGCCCGGCCGGTCAACTTTGCCGCAGCGGGCCCTGGGGATTACCGGGGCTTGACCCCGCGGAAATTTCTGTGGATAACCTCTACTTCGGCGGCCTCGAATACGTACAATCCGGCCGCTCAAGAACAAGTTTTCCACAATGAGCGCAGATGGCCTGACGGCACTGTGGCAGCAAGGCTGTGAACGCCTGGCCGCCGAGTTGCCCGAGCAACAATTCAATACCTGGATCCGCCCCCTGCCCCCGGCCGAGGTGGCCGATTCGGGCGCGCAAGGGCTGGTCGTTTCCCTGCGCGTGCCCAACCGTTTCAAGCTCGACTGGATCCGCAACCAGTACGCGGGCCGCATTGAATCCATCCTCAGCGAGCTGGCCGGCCGCCCCACGCGCTTGGAACTGGCACTGGCGCCGCGCGAGGCGCTGGCCCGCATGGCGCCGCCCGCCAACCAGGCGGTGTCGGTGGGCCAGGTGCTGCACAACGGCCTGCGGCCGGTGCCGGTCAACAGCCCTTCGCATACGGCCAGCGTCGAGCAGGCCAGCGTGGTGGGCATGCAATCACCGCAAGGGCCCGCCATCATCATCCCGGGCGGCGCCAATGCGCAGGGCCCGGCGCCCAGCAGCACGCGCCATCGCATCAACCCGGCGCTCACCTTCGACACCCTGGTGCCCGGCCGCGCCAACCAGATGGCCCGCACCGCCGCCCTGCATGTGGCCGGCGCCCCCGGCCAGATGTACAACCCGCTCTTCATCTATGGCGGCGTGGGCCTGGGCAAGACGCACTTGATCCACGCCGTGGGCAATGCCCTCTTGAAGGACAAGCCCGACGCCCGCGTGCTCTATCTGCACGCCGAGCAGTTCATCTCCGATGTGGTGAAGAACTACCAGCGCAAGACCTTCGACGAGCTCAAGGCCAAGTACCACTCCCTGGACCTGCTGCTGATCGATGACGTGCAGTTCTTCGCCGGCAAGGACCGCACGCAGGAGGAGTTCTTCAACGCCTTCGAGGCCCTGCTGGCCAAGCGCGCCCACATCATCATGACCTCGGACACCTACCCGAAGGGTCTGGTGGACATCGACGAGCGCCTCACCAGCCGCTTCGACGCCGGTCTGACGGTGGCGATCGAGCCGCCCGAGCTGGAAATGCGCGTGGCCATCTTGATCAAGAAGGCCGAGGCCGAACAGGCGCCCATGCCCGAGGACGTGGCCTTCTTCATCGCCAAGAACGTGCGCGCCAATGTGCGCGAGCTCGAAGGCGCGCTGCGCAAGGTGCTGGCCTACAGCCGCTTCTCGCACAAGGAAATCAACATCCAGCTGGCGCGCGAGGCCCTGAAGGACCTGCTCTCGATCCAGAACCGCCAGATCTCGGTGGAGAACATCCAGAAGACGGTGGCGGACTTCTACAAGATCAAGGTCGCCGACATGTACAGCAAGAAGCGCCCGGCCAGCATCGCGCGGCCGCGCCAGATTGCCATGTACCTGGCCAAGGAGCTGACGCAGAAGAGCCTGCCCGAGATCGGCGAGTTGTTCGGCGGCCGCGACCACACCACCGTGCTGCACGCGGTGCGCAAGATCGGTGGCGAGCGCCAGAAGAACACCGAGCTGAACCAGCAGCTGCACGTGCTGGAGCAGACGCTCAAAGGTTGATCCGACCCCTGGTTTACACCCCCGGGTAAGACCTCATTCCTGGGCGACAATGCGCGCTGCTCACGCGCGCGCGTCCGGATTTGGTATGGGCCCGGCGGGGCGCGCCAACCCCCTCAGAACAAGCGGAGAGAGGTAGAAAACATGATTGTGTTGAAAGCCACCCAGGACAAGGTACTGGGCGCCCTGCAGGCCGTGTCCGGCATCGTGGAACGCCGCCACACCCTGCCCATCCTGGCGAACGTGCTGATACGCAAGCAGGGCTCGCAGGTCGAGCTCACCACCAGCGATCTGGAAATCCAGGTGCGCACCACGGTCGAGTTCGACGGCGACGCCGGCAACTTCTCCACCACGGTGGGTGCGCGCAAGCTGATCGACATCCTGCGCTCGATGCCGGCCGACCAGACGGTGAGCCTCACCGCCAACGGCAGCAAGATGACGCTGCAGGGCGGCAAGAGCCGCTTCACCCTGCAGACCCTGCCGGCCGACGACTTCCCGCTGGTGCAGGAAGCGGCCGACTTCGGCCCCGCCTTCGCCGTGCCGCAGAAGACCCTCAAGCATCTGATCAACCAGGTGCACTTCTCGATGGCGGTGCACGACATCCGCTACTACCTGAACGGCATCCTGTTCGTGGCCGAGGGCAAGAACCTGACCCTGGTGGCCACCGACGGCCACCGCCTGGCGCTGGCCCAGGCCACGCTGGAAACCGACATCCCCAAGCAGGAAGTGATCCTGCCGCGCAAGACCGTGCTGGAACTGATGCGCCTCTTGAAGGACGGCGGCAAGGACGGCTCGGATGACCAGCCGATCGAGATGCGCTTCGCCGGCAACCAGGCCAAGTTCTCGTTCAGCGGCATGGAGTTCGTCACCAAGCTGGTGGAGGGCAAGTTCCCCGACTACAACCGCGTGATCCCCAAGAACCACAAGTTCAACGTCACGTTGGGCCGCCAGACCCTGCTCTCCAGCCTGCAGCGCGCCGCCATCCTGACCAGCGAGAAGTTCAAGGCCGTGCGCCTGAGCTTCGAGCCCGGCCTGCTCTCGATTGCCTCCAGCAATGCCGAGCAGGAAGAGGCCAAGGAAGAGATCGAGATCGACTACAACGGCGACCTCATCGAGACCGGCTTCAACGTCACCTACCTGATGGATGCGCTGCAGAACATGAGCCAGGACATGGTCAGCATCGACCTGAACGACAGCGCCTCCAGCGCGCTGATCACCATCCCCGAGCAGACCGGCTTCAAGTACGTCGTCATGCCGATGAGGATTTGACGCCGGTTCGAACCGATTCATGAACAGCGGGCCCCGGCCCGCTTCAGTGCTTTTAAAGGGCCGCATGCATGGGCCCGCGAGTGAGAGAGAGTCCCCGATGAGTGATGTGCCCAGCAACGAACAAAACCCCGATGGCCTGACCGAGAAGCAGCAGGCTGCCGTCACGGCGGAAGCATCCTCGGGCGCGGTCTACGGCGCGGACTCGATCCAGATCCTCGAAGGCCTGGAAGCGGTGCGCAAGCGCCCCGGCATGTATATCGGCGACACCTCCGACGGCACCGGCCTGCACCACCTGGTGTTCGAAGTGGTGGACAACTCGATCGACGAATCGCTGGCCGGCCATTGCGACGACATCATCGTCACCATCCACACCGACAACTCGATCAGCGTGATCGACAACGGCCGCGGCATCCCCACCGGCGTGAAGATGGACGACAAGCACGAGCCCAAGCGCTCGGCCGCCGAAATCGCGCTGACCGAGCTGCATGCCGGCGGCAAGTTCAACCAGAACTCCTACAAGGTCTCGGGCGGCCTGCACGGCGTGGGCGTGAGCTGCGTGAACGGCCTCTCCAAGTGGCTGCGCCTGACGGTGCGCCGCGACGGCAAGGTGCACCAGATCGAGTTCAAGCAAGGCATCCCGCAAGACCGCCTGATCGAGGTGGTGGACGGCTTCGAGACCAGCCCGATGCGCGTGATCGGCGACACCGACAAGCGCGGCACCGAGGTGCACTTCCTGCCGGACACCGAGATCTTCCAGCAGAACAACGACTTCCACTACGACATCCTGGCCAAGCGCCTGCGCGAGCTCTCCTTCCTCAACAACGGCGTGAAGATCCGCCTGGTCGACGAGCGCAACAACAAGGAAGACAACTTCGCCTACGCGGGCGGCGTGCGCGGCTTCGTCGAGTTCATCAACAAGGGCAAGAGCACCCTGCACCCCAACATCTTCCACGCCCAGGGCGACAAGATGTCGGACCAGGGCACCAATATCGGCGTCGAAGTCTCCATGCAGTGGAACGACGGCTTCAACGAGAACGTGCTCTGCTTCACCAACAACATCCCGCAGCGCGACGGCGGCACCCACCTCACCGGCCTGCGCGCCGCGATGACGCGCGTGCTCAACAAGTACATCACCGACAACGACCTGGCCAAGAAGGCCAAGGTCGAGGTGGCCGGTGACGACATGCGCGAAGGCCTGGCCTGCGTGGTCTCGGTGAAGGTGCCCGAGCCCAAGTTCTCCAGCCAGACCAAGGACAAGCTGGTCTCCAGCGAGGTGCGCGGCCCGGTGGAAGAAATCGTCGCCAACAAGCTGAACGACTGGCTGCTCGAGAACCCCACCGACGCCAAGATCGTCTGCGGCAAGATCCTCGACGCCGCGCGCGCCCGCGAGGCCGCGCGCAAGGCCCGCGAGATGACGCGCCGCAAGGGCGTGCTGGACGGCCTGGGCCTGCCCGGCAAGCTGGCCGACTGCCAGGAAAAGGATCCCGCCCTGTGCGAGATCTACATCGTGGAGGGCGACTCCGCCGGCGGCTCCGCCAAGCAGGGCCGCGACCGTAAGTTCCAGGCCATCCTGCCGCTGCGCGGCAAGATCCTGAACGTCGAGAAGGCGCGCTACGAAAAGCTGCTCACCTCGAATGAAATCCTCACGCTCATCACGGCCCTGGGCACCGGCATCGGCCGCGGCGCCGGCGGCGACGATTTCAACCCCGACAAGCTGCGCTACCACCGCATCATCATCATGACCGACGCGGACGTGGACGGCGCCCACATCCGCACCCTGCTGCTGACCTTCTTCTACCGCCAGATGCCCGAGCTGGTGGAGCGCGGCCACATCTACATCGCCCAGCCGCCGCTCTACAAGGTCAAGGTCGGCAAGCACGAGCAATACCTGAAGGACGCGCACGAGCTGGACGGCTTCCTGCTCAAGGTCGCGCTGCAGGACGCTCATCTGCACACCGGCATCGGCGATGCCGTGCTCAGCGGCGAGGCCCTGGAAGCGCTGGCGCGCAACTACGTGCTGGCCGAGAACGTCATCACCCGCCTGTCCAACTGGATGGACTTCGAAGCCCTGCGCGTGCTGGCCAGCGGCCTGGCCATCAACCTCGACAGCAAGGAAGCTGCCGAGGCCGCCGCGGCCGCCATGCAGGGTGCGCTGCACGATGCCATCGTCACCAGCGAATACGACGCCCGCACCGACAAGCTGTTCCTGCGCATCAGCCGCAAGCACCACGGCAACACCCGCTCCAGCATCATCAATGCCGACTTCGTGCACGGCGCCGACTACGAAGTGCTGGCGCGCGCCGGCAGCACCTTCAAGGGCCTGATCGGCGAGAACGCCCTGGTCCGCAAGGGCGAGGGCGAGAAGGCCAAGGAATCCAAGGTCAGCGACTTCCGCGGCGCCATGGACTGGCTGATGCAGCAGGCCGAAAACTCGGTGGGCCGCCAGCGCTACAAGGGCCTGGGCGAAATGAACCCCGAGCAGCTCTGGGAGACGACGATGGACCCGAACGTGCGCCGCCTGCTGCGCGTGCAGATCGACGACGCCATCGAAGCCGACCGCGTGTTCACCATGCTGATGGGCGACGAAGTGGAGCCGCGCCGCGACTTCATCGAGACGAACGCGCTGAGGGCGGCGAATATCGACGTTTGAGGTATTTACCTTCCTAGCGCTTGCGAGCGTGGCTGACCTCGCGAAGCTAAACAGCAGCGCCGTGCAAGCGGCGTTGGATGAGTTCGACCGCATCGGTAGGGAAGCATTTCTATCGAAGTACGGTTACGGAAAGGCCCGCTCGTACTTCGTTGAAAACCCAGTCACCGGCACGCTGTGTGACTCGAAAGCGATTTTTGGTGCAGCGTTTAGCTACCTTGACCCTCTGCTAGCGCCGCTGACGCATGGCGACTTCTCGGGTGGTGACGCGACCGTTGCCGAGCGTTTGAGGGCGTTGGGCTTTCGTGTGCATTTCGGTCGCGCAAGCACAGGCCAGGACTCCCAGCCTTGGGCAGCCCATGAGCTAGCCTTGATCGTTGCAGATTACCTCGCAATGCTGACGCTTGAACTGAACGGACAGCCATACAAGAAAGCTGAGCGCCGTCGTCGGCTAATCACACAACTAGATAGACGATCTGAGTCTGCCATCGAGTTCAAGCACTGCAATATCAGTTCGATCATGATCGAACTGGGGTACCCGTATATTGCTGGCTACCAGCCTCGTAGCAATGTCCAGGGGGCGCTGTACGACGAATTGGAGCGTCAACTTCATCGATTTGCCGCTCTAGACGAGGCAGCTATTGCGGCCGTTCAGCGGCCAGTGCTAGTTCAAGACGCTGAAGCGTTTGACTTCGACGAGGTGCTCAAAAGCCCGCCACCACCTCGCACTCCCCACCAAGTCCAAGAACCTTCACCCGCTTATACCCGTCGCGCAACAAGACGTGATTACTTGGAGCGCGAAACAATGAACCGCTCGCTCGGAAATGCTGGCGAGCTGTTTGCATTGAAATTCGAGAAGTGGCGATTGGCCAAGTTGGGCTTTGAAAAACTATCTGAGAAGGTAGAACACGTGTCCGCCACGCGGGGGGACGGTCTCGGCTTCGATATTTTGTCTTTCGAGCCAGATGGCAAGGAGCGCTTTGTCGAGGTCAAGACAACTTCGTTCGGCCAGACAACCCCGTTCTTTGTTTCCGCCAACGAGGCTGCTTTTGCCAGGGAGAAGGGGAATCAGTTCAGGCTATACCGGCTCTACGACTTCCGCAAAATGCCGAGACTGTTTGAGTTGCCTGGTGCGATCGAAAAGCACTGCCGCCTCGACCCAAGTACTTACCGGGCACAGTTCACGTAAGCAGCGGCGCGTGCCTGCGATCAGGCAACCCGTGGAGGGCCCTTGAAAACATTCTTGAGATTCCAGTCCAAGAATTCAGGAGCGGGGCGCAGGTGCTTGGACTGAGGCACTTTCAATTGCACTCCATGATGGCGCAACTCCCCTTCATGAGATTGCAGCGGAGCAATAGCATGCTGGCTGTAAATCACTTTGAGCGCTACTGGCTCAATGGTGAACGCACCCAGGTCAAATAGCTTGTGATGAAGCGCGCACAGCGCCAAGCCGTTTGCCTCGATGTCGGGGCCGTCGTTCATATGCCACTGTATGTGCGCGGCCTCAAGACCCGCTGGCATATGGCAGACCTTCAAGTCAAATCCGCAAACACAACAGCGATATTCGTAAGCCAGCAAGACACTGTCGCGAAACGCAGGATTCCTTCGCCGACGAACTACGACGTCGTATTGCGTCGAGCCCTCCTGGGCACTTAGCGGCTCACGAAGGTCGAGGCCTAAACAAGCAGCAATATCCTCGTGTAAGGTTTCAGGGAACGCCGACGCCAATACACGGCACGCAACAGCCTGAATCAGACCCGGCATCGAGCGAAGTGCTTGATCAATCTCGATCGAAAATCCGCCCCGGACGTGCTTCTCCTTCAACTCACCGAGGTTGGGCGTAGCGCTTGGCGGCCGAGCAAGCATCGCTTGATCTGCTTCTAAATCCCACAACGCGCCTTCTGCATCGGTATGCAGGTGCCAAAACGGATAGTGTCTTGAACTCGATGAGCTGCTAGGACCAAAGCTTCGAAGCAACTCGCCAAGCTTCTGGTCCACGTCAAGGTACTCCACCAGACGCGGCTCGCCTCTCTGAAGGCGAGCCAGTGCCAGTAACAACAGCAGGGGTTTGTGCGGAGCGTATCGCCCCGCACGTTGCGCGCGACGCACTTTGTCAAAAAGCCTCAACACATCGTCAGCTGTCTTCATGGCATTGGTCACGTCACCGAATTGCTAGCCGCTGAATTCTGCGCTGCCCGAGTACTCAGCAGCATCCAGAAAGAGGGTACTGAACATCAACTAGGTAATCACTCGCATGAATACCGGGGCGATGCGGGCAAGTGATCTTTTTGTTGGCTAAGAAGTCTGACAGTTTCGGCAATACTGCAGCCCGCCGAACCGCTTCTCTTGGTTCCAGCAGAACTTGCCCTCTGGAAAGCTGATCTTGGCCTGGCATGTCGCGCAGACAAGCTTGCGGTACAACGGGTGGTCGGCGATGTCCTCAGCCTTCGGCGTCGTCGCAGCCGGGCCTGCTGAAGCCGCAGACGCAGGAGCGGCCGCCTTGGTCAGGCCCATCGATGGCGTTGGTGCCGCCGCCGCCCTCGGCTTGATGAAGTCCGGCAATTCCAGCGGATTCACCGGCCGATGCTGGCGCGCCAGTTTCTCGGCCCACTCGCGCAGAGTGTCAGTACCGTGCCAGTTCAGCAGCTTGCCGAAGACCTCGACCACGCCCACCGACTCGATGTACTGCTCGTGCCAGCGCTGGATCATGTCGGCCTTGATGACGTCGCGGGTGTCGAAGCGTTTTCCGTCCGGGCGCTCGATGGTGGCCTTGGGGTGCAACAGCACCACGTGATGAAAGCTGGGTTTCAGGCCGCCGCGGCCGGTGATGTCCAGCTTGGCCAGCAGCTTGTCGAGGATGCGCTCATGGCGGCGGCTCTGCTCCAGCGGTGAAGGCACGCCATAGCGGCCACCGCGCGGATAGCTCACCGTCCATTCGCCCTGCTCATTGATCAGCACATCGCCGCTGAAGCACTTGGTCTCGAACAGGTAGAAGTGCAGCGCGCGATTGATGACCATGTGGTCGATCTGCGCCGTCTCGCCGTCAACCACGAAACGCAGGTCGTGCAGCACGGCGTGCTGCTCGCTGTCCTTCTTCCAGTGGTCGATGTAGTGCGCCGCGTCGCGCTCGCCTTGCTGGCCGCGCTGGCAGCGCATCGCTTCGTCTTGCAGCCACTGGCGCTGTTGCCGGTCCAGCAATGGGGATGCCTGCAACTCCTCCAGCAGCTTGAGGCGACGCTGCTTGTCATCTGCCGTCTTGATCAGCATGGCTGCTCCCTAACTCCCTGAGTGCTGCACATTTTGCACCCCGGCGCCACAGGGCCTGACGGTGACATGTCACGGAACGCGCAACGCCCGTTGGTTCGGGCCTGCCTCCTCCGGGATTACCCCAGGCCGCGGCACGGCCCGCGTCCGCCGCCTTGTTCGGCTAGCGCCGGCTCCCGCCTCCCTGCGCACAAATCGCCCATTTCTTCGCATGCCAGTCGCCCTGCCGACGCCGGCGCTCCATTGCGCCCAGTTACGATTTCCCCATGCTGTCCCCGTTCCGCCGCCTGGCCTCCCGTCTGCTCCTGCTGCTCCCGCTGATCCTCCTCTCAGCCGCCGCCCACGCAGCCAGCAGCCATGACGTGGGCACCGGAGGGGCGACGCTGGAGGTGCAGTTCCGCAGCGTGCCGGTGCCGCAGAACACCTCGCCCGCGCTGGCGCAGGACAGCGCCGGTTTCATCTGGGTAGCCACCAACAAGGGCCTCACCCGCTACGACGGCTATCGCCTGCACCCGATCGAGCAGGCGGGGCAGACGCCGGCGCAGCGCAATCTGGGCTGGGTGCGGGCGCTGGCGCCGGCGCGCGCGAGCGGGCGCATGTGGATTGGCACCGAGTTCCTGGGCCTGATGGCCTACGACCCCGAGCTGGGCCGCGTCGAGGCGCATGGCAGTGCCACGGGGCTGGCGGGCCCGCACACGCCGATACGCGCGCTCGCCGAAGATGGCGAGGGCGCCGTCTGGGTGGGCACGGTGGGCCAGGGCCTCTATCGCTACAGCCCGGCCAGCAGGCAGTTCGAGGCGCATCCGCTGCGCTGGCAGGGCGAGACCGAGAGCCGTGTGCTGGCGTTGCGGGTGGGGCGCGACGGCACGGTCTGGGCCGGCCATTGGCGCGGGCTCTCGCGCCTGCGCCCCGGTGGCCTGTGGGAGGTGCTGCCGCTGCCCGGGCTGGACGAGGGCAAGCCGGTGCTGGCCCTGGCCGAGGGCCGCGACGGCCGCATCTGGCTGGGCACGCAGGACGGGCGCCTGGGCGTGGTGGCGCCGCAGCAACAGGGTAGTGCGGTGCGCTGGGTGCAGGCGCTGAACACGCCCATCCAGGCCCTGGCCGAGGCCGCCGACGGCCGGCTGTGGGTGGGCTCCAAGCTGGGCCTGCTGTGGATCAACCCGCAGAGCGGCGCCATCGAGGCGCGGCTGCGCCACGACCCGCGCCGCCTCACCAGCCTGGCCGGCAACGACATCAGCGGCCTGCTGCGCGACCGCAGCGGCGCCATGTGGGTGACCGGCTATGGCCTGGGCCTGCAGCGCCATCAGCAGCACCCGGCGCTGGCGGTGCGCGGCCCCGATGCCGACCCCGCCAGCCCGCTGGCCGAGGCCGATGTGCGCGCGCTGCTGACGCTGAAGAATGGCGAGCTGCTGGCCCCTACGCAGGCCGGCCGCGTGGCGCGCCTGGACGGCCGCCCCGGCCATCAGCTGGCCACGCTGGGCAGCCTGCCGCGCGAGCGCAGCACGGTGGTGGAGTCGCTCACCGAGGCGCCCGATGGCAGCCTCTGGATGGCCGCCGCTGGCCGGCTGGAGCACCGCAGCGCGGCGGGCCAGCTGCTGCGCGACTGGCCGCTGGACGGCGGGCGCGCCCAGCGCCTGCTGGTGCGCGCTGGCGGCGAGGTCTGGCTGGGCATGCAGGAGGGCCTGTACCGGCTCGCCGGGCCCGCGGCCACGGCGCTGGAGCGCGTGCACCCCGCCGGCGGCGCGCCCCTGCACGGCGGCATCTATGCCCTGATCGATACCCCCGAGGGGCTCTGGCTGGGCGGCCAGCAGGGCCTGTTCCGCGAGCGCGCGGGCCGGCTCGAGGCGGTGCCGCAAGCGCCCGGCGAGACCCTGGCCAGCCCCATCGTGATGGGCCTGCTGCGCGCGCGCGACGGCACGCTGTGGCTGGACACCACCCTCAGCGGCCTGCACCGCCTGCGTGGCTGGGATGCCCAGGGCCGCGCGCGCTTCGAGCGCATCGGCGAGCGCCATGGCAGCGACGGCGTGTTCGGCGGCAATCTGCACGAGGACGGCCAGGGCCGCATCTGGAGCCAGCTCTATGTCTACGACCCCAAGGCCGACCGGCTCGACAGCTTCGGCCCCGCCGAGGGCGCGGCCTTCGGCAGCTTCTGGTTCTTCGCCAGCACCGAGCTGCCCGGCGGCGGCCTGCTGTTCGGCGGCAGCCGCGGCCTCTTGCGCATCCAGCCTGAGGCCTATGCGCCGGCGGCCGAGGACACGCCGCTGGTGATCAGCGCGCTGCGGGTGAACGGCCAGCCTTATCACGCACCGGGTTGGCAGCAGGGCCTGCTGCTGCCCGCCGGCACGCGCACCTTCGCGGTCGAGTTCGCCGGCCTGGACTATGCCGACCCGGCGCGCCTGCGCTACCAATACCGCCTGCAAGGCCTGGAGAACGACTGGACCAACGCCGACGCGAGCGCGCGCAGCCCCAGCTTCGGCCCGCTCAAGCCCGGCCGCTACACCCTGCAGGTGCGCGCCTCGACGCATGCCGCGGCCTGGGGCGGCTCAATGCTTGAGCTACCCGTCGAGCTGCTGCCCGCCTGGTGGCAGACGCTCTGGGCCCAGCTGGGCGGCGTGGCCCTGGGCCTGCTGGCGATGTGGGGCGTGGTGCGCTGGCGCACCCGCGTGCTGCGCCAGCGCGAGGCCGCGCTGCAGGCCCTGGTGCACGCGCGCACCGCCGAGCTGCGCGAGGCCAGCCTCACCGATGCCCTCACCGGCCTGCGCAACCGCCGCTACCTCGAGATGCGCCTGCAGGACGATCTGCGCCTGTGCCTGCGCCGCTTCGAAAGCGGCGAGTCCGGTAGGAGCATCACGCCGGGCCCCGACAGCGATCTCGTCCTGATGCTGCTGGACATGGACCATTTCAAGCGCATCAACGATCAGCACGGCCATGCCGCCGGCGACGCCGTGCTGGTGCAGCTGGCCGAGCGCCTGCGCCGCGTGTTCCGCGAGACCGACTCGCTGGTGCGCTGGGGCGGCGAGGAGGTGCTGGTGCTGGTGCGCGAGACCAGCCGCGACGATGCCGCCGAGCTGGCCGCGCGCGCCTGCGCCGCGGTGCGCGAGCGGCCCTTCGAGATCGGCCATGGCCTGGCACTGCAGGTGAGCGTCTCGATCGGCTTCACCGCCTTCCCGCTGGATCCGCAGCGGCCGCGCGCCTGGGATTGGCAGGCCAGCCTGAGCCTGGCCGATTCGGCGCTCTATGCCGCCAAGGCGCAGGGGCGCGACGGCTATGTCGGGGCGGTGCGCGCCGATGGCTTGGCGCCCGCCGCGGCGCCGCGCGATCTGGCCGGCTGGCAGCGGGCGCAGGGCCTGACGGTGCGCCTGAGCGGCTCGTCATGAAACCTAGCAAGCTGCGCCAGCTGCTGGCCGCGCGCACGCCCGCGGCACCGGCCCCGCCGCCCGAGCCGGAACAGAACGCCCGCGCCCTGATCGCCGCCATCGATGCCGGCGGCATCCCCCTGCACCCCGCCAAGGTCAACCAGATTGCGCGCGAGCTGGGGCTGGAGGTCTCGCGCGACGACCCGGTGGAGGCCACCATCGCGCGCATCCGCACGCGGCTGGCGGCCTGAGCGCCACACTCAGGCCTGCCGCGCCCAGCGCTTGCGGTACTCGGCGGGCGTGAGCCCGGTCCTTTCCTTGAACACCTTGTAGAAGCTGTTGCGGTTGTTGAAGCCGGCGCGGTAGGCGACGTCGGCCACGGTCAGGCTGTGCGCCCCGTCCGGCTGCTCCAGCAGCTGCAGGGCCTCACGGTAGCGCAGCCCGTTCAGATAGTCGTAGAAGCTGCTGCCCAGGTGCAGATTGAGCAGCTCGGAGAGCTGGTGCGGGCTCACGTCCAGCAGGGTGGCCAGCTTGGCCAGCGACATCGCCTCGTCCAGATGCGGCCGATGCTGCGCTGCCAGCACCTGCAGGCGCTCGGCCAGTTCGCGCGCCACCTCGGGCGAGAGCTCCACCACCCGCAGCGGCGCGGCCCTGGGCGGCTCAACGGCGGGCAGCGCCGGCTCGGCCGGCGGCGGCTCGCTGCGCCGCTCGGAGATGAAGACCTCGGGCTGGTAGACCGCGAACAGCGCGATCAGGTCGACATAGAGCGCCAGCAGCAGCGCGGCCCCAAACAGCAGCGCCTCAGGCGGCAGCCGGCCCTGCCTGGCCAGCGCATGCATCAGCAGATCGAAGCAGGTGGCGGCGAACAGGCCGCCGGCCAGATAGAGCAGCCAGTAGTAGCTGCTGTTGCGATGGCCCTGCGCCAACTGCGCCAGGCGGCCGCGCTGGCGGCGCAGCAGCCACAGGCCCGCCGCCGCATAGGCCAGCACCTGCAGCAGCAGCAACCAAACCATGGTCGGGGCGCTCACCCAGTCGGCGCCCAGCAGCACCCCGGCGCCGACCAGCAGCAGCGGCAGGGCGTGCAGCAGCAAGGGAGCGCGCGCGGGCAGCGGCAGTAGCAGCGCCTGCCGCAGGCACAGCAACATCAGCGGGCCATAGGCCCAGGTGAGCTGGTAGCGCAGCGCCTGCAGCCAGACCATGGGCTGGGCAGGCCGCGCCAAGGCCAGATAGGCCTGCATCGGCGGCAGCAACAGCAGCGCCACGAAGGCGGCCATGCCGAGCCGGGCGCCTCGCTCGCCACGGCGGCTCAGCAGCAGGGTCAGCAGCGTCCAGCAACCGAGGCTGAACGAGAACAACAGGCAGGCTTTCAGCGCTTCGGCGTCGAGAGTCATGATCAGAGGCAGGCGGCCCAGGGCCACCTGGCAAGTGCGCTCAGCGCGGGAAGGTGTCGAAGGTGCCCGAGAACTGGATCAGACCGTTGTAGAAGTTCTGGTACCAGGTGCCCGAGTTGGGCGTCTTGAACGTGTAGACCATGGTGTAGGGCAGGCTGAAGAAGTCGCTGGTCTGGGTGGCTTCCTCCACCGCCGTGTTGGCCGAGAGCCGCTTGTAGCTGTAGCTGCCCTTGGAGTTGATGTTACCGGGGCCGAAACCCTGGAAGCTCAGCGTGCCGTCGGCGGCATAGCTTTGCAACACCAGGCCGGCCGAGGGGAAGACGCCGGGCGGCAGGGTCGGCGCCAGTGCCTGCTTGATGATCAGGGCCACGTGCAGGCCGGCGTTGCTGGCCGGGGCCAGCTGCTGGGCCGGGCCGGGCTGGCTGGGTGCGACGGTGAAATGCCCGCTCAGCTGTTGCTGCCCATGGTTGAGGCTTTGCACCCAGGTGCCGCCACGCGGATGCTCGAAGCTGTAGCGGGTGCTGGACTGGGCTTGGCCGCTGTCATCGACCGAGCGCTCTTCCAGCACGTGGTCGCCGCCATGGCGCAGCTGGTAGCTGCCGCTGGCCTGGCGATGGCCGGGGCCGCCGGCGCCCTGCGAAGTCCAGAGCCCCTGCGCCAGATAGCGCTTCACGATCAAGCCCTGGTTGGGCAGCGATGCGGCCGGGGCCACCTTCTCGATCTGCAGATTCAGGTCTAGGCCGACCAGTTGACTCGGCGCCAGGCCAGCCGTGGCCTGACGTTCGGCATCGGCCAGCGCGGGCGCGCTGGGAAGCAGGGCGCCGAGCAGCAGCGCCAGTGACAGCGACAGGGCGGCGCCAGGCGCGCGGCGGCGCTGGCAGGGGATGGCGGTGGGTGTAGACATGGTGAGCCGGGCTCTCGTGGTTGAACAGGAGACCGATTCTGTGAAGGCGGCCCGGCAACCCTGTGTGTTTCGAACGAAGATGACAGCGTCACGCACACGGGCACGCCTAGCTCTCCTTCAGCGGCGCCGGTGGAACACACAATTGCTCGCATTCGCGCCCGGCTGGCGGGTCCACAATCGGCACAGGGCAAGCCGGATCCAACACCATGATGGGCAGCAGACCAAACGGGCGGAGGGCATGGGCATATGGCTGGCTGGCCGCGCTCACGCTGTGCTGCATGCCCTGGGCCGCGCTGGCCGCCGACGAGCCCGAGGCGGCCTCGCCCGAGGTGGCGGAGGCGCTCGAGAACACGCGCCGCTCGGTGCGCTCCAGCACCGAATGGCTGGCGCGCGGGGTGGATGGCTGGTTCGGCAACAAGCCCTTCTCGCAGGGCGGCAAGGTCAGCGACGGCCTGCTGGGCCTCACCCTGCTGACGCGCCAGCACGAGAAGGCCGACTTCAGCCTGCGCTTCAACGCGCGCGTGCGCCTGCCCAATCTCGAAGACCGCGCCTACCTCTTCCTCGGCCGCGACGACCGGCGCGAGGTCATCAGCGACAAGCCCGACGCCTTCTCGCGCCAGCAGCGCCTGCTGCCCGAGAACCCGGCCGACCGCGCCTTCTTCGCCGGCATCGGCCTGCTGGCGCATGAGTCGCTGCAGTTCCGCCTGGGCCTGCGCGGCGGCCTCAAGCCCTATGCGCAGGCGCGCTACAAAAAGCCCTGGCAGCTCGGCCCGGCCGATCTGGTGGAGTTCCGCGAGACCCTGTTCTGGTCGCTCGACGAGCGCCTGGGCTCGACCACCGCGCTCTCCTACGAGCATGCCTTCAGCGCCACGCTGGCAATGCGCTGGCTGAATGCCGCCACCATCACCCAGCACTCGAAGAAGTTCGACTGGTCCAGCGGGCTGGGCGCCTACCGCTCCTTTGGCGACCAGCGCCTGCTCTCGCTGGAGGCCTTGTGCAACGGCCAGCAGGGCTCGGGCGTGGCGGTGTCGGACTATGGCCTGCAAGTGAAGTGGGAACAACCGGTGCACAAGGACTGGCTGCTGGGCGAGCTGTTGGTCGGCCATTTCTGGCCGCGCCCGGATGCGCTGAGCCCGCGCGGCCGCGCCTGGGCCCTGGGCGGCAGCCTGAAGATGAAGTTCTGAAGCGGGCGCTGTCGAATCCGGCCGCGGCCCTTCGTCGTGGGCATGCGGGCTGCTAAAAAGCAGCCGGCGCTTCACGCAACCACCATCAAGGAGCCTCTCATGACCCAGGCCATCGCCTATCTCGCCTTCAACGGCAACTGTGCCGACGCCATGCGCTATTACGAACGAGCCCTGGGCGGCAAGCTCGAGGTGCTGATGAGCGGCGCGGAGTCGCCCATGGCGGCACAGATCCCGCCCGAGTTCGCGCAGCGCATCCTGCATGCGCGCCTGGTGCTGCCCGGCGGCGGCATGCTGTACGCGGGCGACGCACCGGCCCACCTGCCCTACGAGGGCATCAAGGGCGTCTCGATCACGCTGGACTATGCAAGCGCGGCCGAGGCCGAGCGCGTATTCGCCACCCTGGCCGAGGGTGGCCAGGTGACCATGCCCATGCAGGGCGCCTTCTGGGCCAAGCGCTGGGGCATGCTGATCGACAAATTCGGCACGCCCTGGATCGTCAATGGCGAGCTGATCGCCGTTTGAGGCGGCTCAAAAACCCAGCAGCGGATCGCGTGTGGTGGCCACGGCCATCACATAGCCCAGCATCAGCAGGCCCGCCAGATAGGCCAGCAGGCTGAACTCGCCGCGGCCCATCGCCCAATGCCCGCAGGCCAGGTAGGCGGCGATGGCGATGAACTTGGCGAGCAGCCAGGTGTGCACCAAGGGGTTGTAGTTGAGCGATCCCCACAGGCTCAGGCCGGCGATCACCAGCAGGAAGTTGACGCCGAACACCAGCGCGCGCAGGCGTATGTCCAGCGGCCATTCGGCCTTGAACTGCAGCGCCAGGCCGCGCACCAGAAAAAGCGCCACGCTGCACCAGGCCAGCAGGATGTGCATGTCCTGCATCTGCGAATAGAACCAGCTCATATCGAATCCCTCTGTGCAGAGCTTGGGCAGCGCCCGGGGCGCTGTCAAGGCAGGCTGCTGTCATCTTGCTTTAGGAGGCCGGCGCTTGTGGCCGACCGGGCGACATGGTATCCATTCCCTGGGCCAAGCCCTGGCCCGCCCTGCGGGAGCCGCCATGAGAGTTCGCAAGACGAGTGCTGGCCTGACGGTGCGCGCCATTGCCGGCAGCCATGTGGTGCTGCTGGCCATGCACCTGGATGCCAGCCGCTGCCCGGGCCTGCTGGGCTTTGCCATCCACCGCAGCGACCACGACGAGGACGAGGCCTATTGGCTGGAGGGCATGAAGACCTTCGCCGCCACCGACCCCGGCTTCGGACCCGAGGCGCGCTACTCGACGCGCCAGCATCCCATCCAGGGCTTCACCTGGTCGGACTTCAGCGCCAAGCCCGGCCATCGCTACAGCTACCGCGTGGTGGCGCTGCGCGGCAGCCCAGAGAACCTGCTGGCCAGCGAGGCGGTGACGCTGACGGTGGCCACCGAGACCGAGGCCGGCGGCGACCACGATGTGTTCTTCAACCGCGGCGCCGCCGCCTCGCAGGAATACGCGCGCCGCTTTGCCGGCACGCCCAGCCTGGCCCAGGCGCCCGACACCGACCCGCGCTGGGCCTGGCTCTCGCGCGGTGCCTTCGAGGCCATCGAGCAGTTCATCGCCGCGGCCAGCGGGCCCGGCTTCGGCCTGCGCGTGGCGGCCTACGAGTTCCGCCTGCCGGCCGTGGCCGAGGCCTTGCGTGCCGCCAGGGCGCGCGGCGTGGACGTGCAGATCGTCTACGACGGCTGCCCCAACCCACCCGATGCCAAGACCGGTGCGGTGTTTCCGCGCGACGACAACCGCGCCACCGCGGCGGCCGCCCAGCTGCAGGCCATCTGCACCGAGCGCGTGACCCAGGTCGGCGTGAAGAACCCGCCGATCTCGCACCACAAGTTCATCGTGCGCCTGCAGGGCGGGGCGGCCGAGGCGGTGCTCACCGGCTCCACCAATTTCTCCCGGGGCGGAGTGTTCGGCCAGTCCAACGTCGTGCATGTGGTGCAGGACCCGAAGGTGGCGGCCGCCTATCTGCAATGCTGGCAGCTGATCGCCGCCAACCCCACGCCGGCGCAGCTGAAGCCGGCACTGGCGGCGCTGAACGTCAGGCCCGCGGGCAAGCCCCTCAAGGGCGGCAACTGGCTGTTCAGCCCCCAGCCCGGCCTGGAAGCGCTGAACTGGTATGCCGAGATCGCCGCGCGCAGCCCGGGCGCGCTCTTCATGACCTTCGCCTTCGGCATGAACGATCTGTTCAAGGCCGCCTACCGCCAGGGTCAGGCGCCCCTGCGCTACGCCCTGCTGGACAAGCTGCTGGGCCCCGGCATCAGCAAGGCCAGGCAGGCCGCGGAAGAGGCCGAGATGCTGGCGCTGCGCAAGCTGCCGCAGAACCGCTTCGCGGTGGGCAACCGCATCGCCGCCAACAGCTTCGACCGCTGGGCCAAGGAGACGCTCACCGGCCTGAACAGCCATGTGCAGTACATCCACACCAAGTTCCTGCTGGCCGACCCGCTGGGCCCCGACCCCATCGTCATCACCGGCTCGGCCAATTTCAGCGCCGCCTCCACCAATGCCAACGACGAGAACATGCTGGTGATACGCGGCAACAAGCGCGTGGCCGACATCTACCTGGGCGAGTACATGCGCTTGTGGAACCACTACGCCTTCCGCGAATGGCTGGCCGCCGGCGCGCCGGGCGCCACGCCCGAGTTCAAGCACCTGGACGTGAAGGACAGATGGTGGCGCGGCTACTTCGGCAACACCGACCGCAGCCGCCAGCGCGCCTATTTCGCGGGCGTGCCGGCCTAGGCAGCGCTCAAGCGCGCGCCATGAATTCGCAAAGCAGGCGATGGAAGTGGTGCACGCCCTGCTCGCGCGTGGGTGAGTAGCGGCCGCTCCGATACCAATGTGAGCGCACGCCGCGCTGCACCGCCTCGACGGCGGCCTCGTCTTCCAGCTCGACCTGATCCAGGCCGCTGCCGGCGCCGCTGTCGAGCTTGCCGGCGTCCCACACATAGCTGCGGAAACTCACCCGCGTGCGGTCTATCGCCAACGGCTGCACCAGATTCAGCGAGAGCCCCCAGGGGTAGAAGTTGAGCATCAGATTCGGGAACACCCAGTAGTAGTAGGCCGCCACGCGCTGGCCATGCTCGGCCGAACCAGGCGGCGGCTCGAAGGCGAGCTCGCCCGGCTTGGCCAAGGCCAGTTGCAGATTGCTGTAGCGCTGCAGCTCGTAGCGGTAGTTGTGCATGTCCAGCACCTGGTTCAGCGCCGGATGCAGAAAGGGAATGTGCAGGCCCTCGAGGTAGTTCTCCACATACAGGGCCCAATGCGCCGCCACCTCGAAATCGCGGTCGCGCGCGGGCGCGTGCCGGAAGCTCTGCAGCGGCAGCCAGGCCAGGCGCTCGGCGATCGGGCCGAAGCAGTCCTCGAAGGGCATGGCGGGCGCGATACCGGCAAAGGCCTGGCCGCCAAACTGGCCAAAGGGCACGCGCGGCAGATCGTCCGAGGCGGCCGGAAAGTTCTTGGCCTGCTCGAACTCCGGCATGAAGGTCATGCGGCCGCTCAGGTCGAAGCGGCGCGAATGATAGCCACAGCGGATCTGCTCGGCGCGGCAGGGCGCTTTGACGAGCAGGTTGCCGCGGTGCGTACAGACATTGGAGAGGCAGCGCAACGCGCCGGCCGCGTCGCGCGCCAGCAGCAGGGGCTCGTCCAGATGGCCGACCAGCAGTTCGCGTGGCGCCAGCGAGCCGGGCGCCGCCAGCTCATCCAGGTCGCCTATCCATTGCCAGCTGCGCGCGAACACGCGCTGGCGCGCCAGCATGAAGCTGCCGGGATCGCGATAGAACTCGCTGGCGATGGTGCTCGCCAGCGTGATGTCGGGGTCGACGAAATAGCTGGGGTTCAAGGCGGCTCCGGTTCAGGCTGCGCCAGCGTAGCCGCTTTGCGTCGCCTGCAGCGCGTCCTGCGCATGGCGCGCGGCCTGCGCGCGGGTGCGCAATTCCTCCACGCGCCTGTGCATCTGCAAATGCAGCAAGGCCAGCTCGGCATCGTGGCACAGGTCCGCCACGCCCTCCAGCTGCTGCATCGCCTGCGTCAGCGTGTCCGCGCCCAGGTGTGCCAGCGGGTTGTGCGCACCGGCCAGCCGCAGCGTGCGCGCCACGCGGCCCAGGTCGCTTAAGGCCTGCGAGCGCGGCCCGAGCCGGTCGAGCAAGGCTTGCAAGGCATGCGATGGGGTTGGAACGGCACGCTTGCCCGCATCGGGTGCACCGAGGCTTGCATCGCTTTGCAGCGCGGCCGGCGGCCAGGACTTGCGCCATGGCAGCAGCGCGGTCCATAGCTGCCCCCAAGGGCGAGGCCGGGTCAGCTCGAAGTGAAGGATGAAGGCGTTCAATTGATGGCCCTCCCCATCGCCGTGCGCAGGCGTGCGGCGATGGCAGACTGCTTGCCAGCGCCGGCAAAGTAGGGGTAGATGCTGCTGGCATGGCCGGGCTCAGCGTGCCCGGCCAGCTGGCTGACCTGCTGGTCCACATGCGCCAGCGGCAGCGCCAGCAGGACGGCGGGCGCATTCGCACGCACGCAGGTGCGCAGCTCACCGGCGCGCCTGAATCCCAGCCAGCGCCGATAGAAGACTTCATGGCGCGGATTCACCTCGATGAAGACCCGGTCGGCAGCATGCAGCAGCCGGCAGTAGATATAGGCCACGTTCATCAAGGCGGCCAACACCGTCTTGCCATGGCCGCCCTGCTCGGCGGCCCCCTCGACGGCGAACTTGCTCATCTCGCACAGCCGCTCGCCGCCATCGCGGTAGGCCTGCAGGCAGTCGCCATAGGCCTCGTCGCACAGCATGCCTTGGGGGGCGTCCAGCGCGACCGTCAGCGTACCGATGACATCGCCCTGCCCGGTCTCGGCGCACAGGGTGATGGCGCGCTCGCTATCGGCATCGACCTGCAGCTCGGGGGCGCTGTAGCCGCGCGCACGGTAGCGCCGCTCCAGCAGGGCCGCCACCTCGCCCTGGTGCAGCGCCGAACTGGCGATGCGAATCTTCACCCGCTCGGCGTCGCAGGCACTGCGGCTCAGCGCCGCAAGGCTGGACTGTGCCAGGTACGCCTGCCCGGATCGTTCATCTGCTTCCAACATCTTGGCCTCACTTGACGAAAGGGCGCCAACAGCTCACCCCTGGCCCACCCGGCCATGTGGCCCTGCAGGCATGCAGACGATGTGCGCCCGGCATCGTCTTCGCACCAGCGCCCCGGACGGCCGCCAAGTGCTGGTTTGCAAACATGGAAGTCCTATCTTTCGACCAAAGCGCGAGCCGAAAAGCCCGTCAAGGCCCGATTCCATGCCGCTTCTCTGCCTTGCCTAGCGGCGCCGCGTCGCCGTCAACGCCCCGCGGCGGTCTGCACAAAGAAGTCCCACATCACCTCGTTGGCCGAGAGCGCCTGCGAGGGCGCGCCCTTGGCGCGGCGCACCGTCCCGCCGCCCGGCCAGGCATGGCCGCCGCTGTCGGTGACGCAGAGCTGCACCGCCGCGCCGCCGCGGCAGGCGGCGTAGCGATCGCAGTAGGCGCCCGGCCGCTCGAGCACGCGGCTGGCCTGGGCCTGGCAGGCGTTGCGGGCGATCCAGCCGGCCAGGGTGGCGGGCACCGAGCGGAACTCGGTGACCTGGCTGCGGTCGCGGAAGGCCTGCGGGCCGGCGCCGCCGCCGAACAGCACATGGTCGTCGTCGCGCGCGTGGATCAGCAGCACCGCGATCGGGCGCGCCGGGCTGCATTGCTGCGTGTTGTCGGTGCCGGCCACGGCGGCAATGCCGCTGAACAGATCGGCCGCCTCGCAGGCCAGGCGCTGCGCCATCATGGCGCCGTTGGACATGCCGGTGGCGTAGATGCGCCGCGCGTCCACCGGCAGGCGGGCCTGCACATCGGCCACCACGGCGCGCACGAAGCCGACATCGTCGACCCCCTGGTCGCGCGCGCGGCCGCAGCAGTTGCCGGCATTCCAGGTCGCCAGCCGGCCACCTGGAAAGGCGCTGCTGCCGTTCGGGAACACGGCGATGAAGCCGGCCTGTTCCGACTTGCTGATGAGGCCGTATTTCGCGTCATCGGCCTGCAGCTCCATATGCCCGCCGCCGCCATGCAGGGCCAGCAGCAGGGGTGCGGGCTGGCCGGGCGGCAGGCTGCGCGGCACATGCAGCAGGTAATGGCGCGTCAGCCCGCCATGCTGGAGGCTGAGGCGGTAGTCGCCGGGCGCGCTGATGGGGCTGGCCGTGGCCGACAGGGCGCCGCAGGCCAGCAGCAGGGCGCCAAGCAGGCGCGCACGCCAGCCCATCGCTCAGCCCCCCACCGGCAGCGCGGTGCGGTTCACCACATGCTGCAGCACGAAGCTCGAATGCACGCCGGTGACGCCCTGGATGCGCGTCAGCTTGCCCAGCAGCAGGCTCTGGAAATGGTCCATGTCGCGCACCACCAGCTTGAGCTGGTAATCGGCCTGCTGGCCGGTGATGAGCAGGCATTCCAGCACCTCGGGCAGAAGCCGCACCGAGGCCTCGAAGTTGGCAAAGCGCTCGGGCGTGTGCAGGTCCATGGAGATATGCACCAGGGCCATCAGGCTCAGGCCCAGCTTCTTGGCGTCCAGCAGGGCGCGGTAGCCGGCGATCACGCCGGCCTCCTCGAGCGCACGCACGCGCCGCAGGCAGGGCGAGGGCGAGAGGCCTACACGGTCCGCCAGCTCCTGGTTGGCGATGCGGCCGTCCTCTTGGAGGACTTGCAGAATCTGCCTGTCAATTCGATCCAGCTCCATGACGATGGTCCACATTCCTAAGGTTGGCGCAATTCTCTGCCAATGTCCGCAAAGATCAAGCCATCTTCGCAATTTTCTGCCCCGCCCCGCCGCCTACACTGACTGCACTGCAATCAGCAGCGAACAAAACGACCGCCGGCCAACGCCACGCGGTGCAGGCGCGGCCCACCAAGACCGCTGGCCCTGCAGCCCGAACACCCCAGGCACCACAAGCGTCTGGGGTTGCGGCGTTGGCGCGGCGGCTGCCGCAGCGCTAAGGCCCGGTCTTCAAACCCAGGTAGCTGGAGCCGCGACGCTGCTCGGCGCCATAGTGCACGCCGAAGCCCCCCAGCTCCAGCTCGCCGAGCGTCGCCAGCGCCTGCTCCAGGCTCTCGCGCGTGAGCGGCGGCTTCGCGTGCCGCAAGCCCTCCACCAGCACGCGCGCGGCCAGGTAGCCCTCCAGGCTGATCGAGTCGAAGCTCTTCTCGCCGGCCTCGCGCATGGCCTGCTGGTAGGCCGCCACCACCGGGATGCTGCGATCCTCGGCGTCGGGCACCACCTGGGCCACGGTCACGCCCTGCATGGCCGCGCCCAGGGCCTCGCGCAGGGGCTCCAGGCCGACAAAGGAGAGGCTGTAGAAGCGGCCCTTGAAGCCGGCCGCGCGCGCCTGCTTCACGAAGGCCGCCATGCTGGTGTAGGTGCCCACCACGAAGATCGCGTCGGCGCTGCTCTTGCCCACCAAGGCGTGCACGCCCTCCTGCACGTCCACGGTATTGCGCTTGAAGGTGGCCACCGCACCCAGCGCGATGCCCAGGGGCTGGATGCCGGCGCGCATCGCCTCCAGCCCGGCGCGGCCGAACAGATCGGCCTGGTACATCACGTTGAGGCGCTTCACGCCGGCCTTGTGCATGGCCTGGGCCAACGCCACCGCCTCCTCGCGGTAGCTGGCGCGCACATTGAAGACCTGCGGGTTGCCGGGCTCCGACAGGATGTCGGCGCCGGTGAAAGGGCCCAGAAAGGGGATGCGCCAGCGCCGCACATAGGGCAGGGCCGCCTTGCTGGTGGGCGTGCCGACATAGCCGAACAGCGCCAGCACGCGCTCGTCCTCGACGAAGGCGCGCGTGTTGGCCTCGGCCTGCTCGGGTTCGTAGGCATCGTCGCGCAGGTCCAGCACGATGCGCGCGCCGGCGATGCCGCCATGCCGGTTGACCTGCTCGAAGCAAGACCTGGCCCCGGCGTGGTAGCGCCGGCCCAGCGCCACGGCCGGCCCGCTCAGCGCCGCCGAGGCGGCGATGCGCAGCTCGGCCTCGGCTGCGGCAGCGCTGCCACCGCCGCCCGCCAGCAGACAGGCGAAGGCCCAGAGGGCGCGGCGGCGCGGGCGGTTTGGCATGGTGCCAAGCAGTCTTTCAGGTCCGCCGCCAAAAAGCAAACGCCCGCGGCCAGGTCCGCGCGTTTACCAGACCTTGCAGCGCTCGGCCTGCGGCTTGACCATCTGCTGCCCGGGCTTGCAGGCAAAGGCTTTCTCGAACTCGGGCATGTTCACCACCACGCCATTGATGCGGTAGCGGCCGGGCGAATGCGGGTTGGTGAGCGCCTGCACACGCAGCGCCTCGGGGCGCGCGTTGTTGCAGTCCCATTGCGCAAAGCCGACGAAGAAGCGCTGCTCGGGCGTGAGGCCGTCGCGGCTTTCCAGCGCCATGCCGGCGGTGTGCGCCTTCCAGGCCGACAGCGCCAGCACCAGGCCGCCCAGATCGGCGAGGTCCTCGCCCAGCGTGAGTTTGCTGTTGATCTTGATGTCGTCGACGATGGTGTACTGGGCGTACTGGTCCACCACGCAGGCGGCGCGCTGCTCGAAGGCCTTCGCATCCTTCCGGGTCCACCAGTCCTTCAGATTGCCCTTGGCATCGAACTGCCGGCCCTCGTCATCGAAGCCATGGATCAGCTCGTGACCGATGGTGCCGCCGGTGTTGCCGTAGTTGGGCGCGGCGTCGAGCCTGGCGTCGTAAAGCGGCGGCTGCAGCACCGCGGCCGGGAAGTTGATGTCGTTCATCTGCGCGTTGTAATAGGCGTTCACCGTCTGCGGTGTCATGCCCCATTCGCCGCGATCCAGCGGCTTGCCGATCTTGGCCAGCTGGCGCCGGGCCTCGAAGGCGTTGCCGCGCTGCACATTGGCGAGGAAATCGCTGCGCGAGACCTCGAAGGCGCCGTAGTCGCGCCACTGGTCGGGGTAGCCGACCTTGTTGACGATGCTGTGCAGCTTGTCCATCGCGCGCGCCTTGGTGGCCGCGCTCATCCAGGGCAGGGCCTTCACGCTCTCGGCCATCGCGGCCTCGATCTCGCCGGTCATCTTCTGCGTCTGGGCCTTCAGCTCGGGGCTGAAGTTCTTCTGCACGAATTCCTGACCCAGGGCCTCGCCCAGCTGCGCGTCCACCAGCTCCACGCAGCGCTTCCAGCGGCTCTTGAGCTGCGGCACCCCATTCAGCGCCTGGCCGAAGAAGTCGAAGTTCAGCTGCACCAGCTCCTGGTTGAGATAGGGCGCCGCGCTGCTCACCAGCTGCCAGCGCAGATAGGTCTTGAGCTCGTCCAGGCTCATCGCCTTGAGATGCTTGTCCAGCGCCTTGAAGAAGGCCGGCTCGGTGACGTTGACGGTGTTGAGCCTGGCATCCACGCCGAGCGCGCGCCGGTAGGCGGCCCAGTCGAAGCCGGGGGTCAGGTCTTGCAGGCCGCGCGCGTTGAGCTTGTGGAAGGTCTTGTAGGGGTCGCGCTTGTCGACGCGGCTGAGCGTGGCGCGCGCCAGCAGGGTCTCGGTGGCCAGCACGCTGCGGGCGGCGGCCTGCGCGGCGGCGGGGCTTTCGCCCAGGGCCTCGAAGGTGCGCGCGATATGGCTGCGGAACTGCTCGCGCAGCTGCAGCGCCTTCTCGTCCTGCTGCAGATACATGTCGCGGTCGGGCAGGCTGATGCCGCCGGCCACCGCGAAGGCGATCACCTGGCTGGAGTTGGCGAAATCCTGGTTGGCGCCGAAGCCGAACAGCAGGCGGTCGTTGCCGCTGACCAGGTGCAGGGCGGCCAGCAGGGCCGGCAGCTGCTGCTTGCTGCCGAGCGCGGCGATGCGGTCCAGCAGCGGCTGCAGCGGCTTGAGGCCTTGTGCGTTGGCGGCCTCCTCGTTCATGCAGGCGGCGAAGTAATCGCCCATCTTGGCCTGGTTGGCGCTCAGCTTGGCGCCGGCGGCGCCGTCCCTGGCCAGCTGCTCCAGCGTGCCCCAGAGGTAGCGCTGGTTCTCGTTGGCCATCTTGGCATACACGGACCAGCGCGACTGGTCGGGCGGCACCGGGTTGTTGGTCAGCCAGCCGCCGCAGGCATATTGGTAGAGGTCCTCGCAGGGGTCGGCCGTGCGGTCCATCGCCGCCGGGTCGAGGCTGGGCGTGTAGGGCAGGCTGGCGAGGGGCGTCTCCTGGGCGGCGGCCAGACCGCAGACGGCGGCGGCGGCGAGGGACAACAACAACTGCTTCTTGGGCATGGTGCGGCTCTTTGGTGAAGAGCCGGCATTCTCGGCCAAGCGCGGGCCGCGCTCAAAGGTCACCCAGCAGCGCCAGCAGACGCTGCCAGAGCTTATTGCCGGCCAGGCCGTTGCTCATCAGCACCAGGCCGCTGCCGCGCGCCGGCGCGAACTGGCTGAAACAGCGGAACCCCGTGCTGTTGGTACCGCTGTGATAGGCGATCAGGCCCTGCGCGCCGCGCTCGACCGCCCAGCCCAGGCTCCAGAACACCCGGTCGCCGCGCGCCCGTGCGGGCCGCGGCAGGGGCTGGCGGTCGCCGGCCTCGAGCTGCGGCGCCAGCATGGCGCTGCGCCACTCGGCGCCGAGCGCATGCGCCGCGCCGGGCCGCGGCTCCAGCAGGGCGGCGATGAAACGCGCGTAGTCGGCGGCGCTGGTGTAGAGGGTGTAGCCGGCGTTGGCCCGGCGGTAGTCGCTGGCCGGCAGCGGCCGGCCGGCTTCGTCGTGGCCGCGCGCGCGCAAGGCATCCAGCGCGGGCGTGAGCACAAAGCCGCTGTGGCCCATGCCCAGGGGCTGGAACAGCTGGCGCTCGGCCAGGGCCTGCAGCGGCAGGCCGGTGATGCGCTCCAGCACGCGCTGCAGGTAGTAATAGCCCTCGCCCGAATACGCGAAACGCGCGCCGGGCTCGAAGCCGAGCTGCAGCGGGCCATGCTCGGCATCGCCGGCGCGCCAGTTGGGCAGGCCCGAGCTGTGCGAGAGCAGCATGCGGGCGGTGATGCGCGCCTGCGCCGGCTGCGCGGGTTCGAAGCGCTCGTCCGCGTAGTCCAGCACCGGCCGGTCCAGCGCCAGCCGCCCGGCCTGCACCAGCTGCATGGCCAGATAGGCCAGCACCGGCTTGCTCATCGAGGCGGCCTCGAACACCGTATCGGCGCGCACCGGCTCGGCGCCGTCGCGCTCGCGCAGGCCCAGGTGGGCGGCCCAGCAGACCCTGGCCTCGCGCAGCAGCACCAGGCTCGCGCCCGGCACGTCCAGCTCGGCCAGCCAGGCCGGCAGTTCGCGCGCCAGCTGCGCAAGGCGTGCATCGGGCGCGTCGGCAGCTTCCGGCTCGGCCGCACGCCCGCGCCCGGGCAGGGCCAGCATGGCCAGCGCCGCCAGGCTCAGGCGCCGCCCGGGTTCAGCGGAACTGGTACTGCGCGCTGAGGTAGAAGAAGCGGCCACGCGTGTCGGTATAGCTCGGGTCATAACCGGACAGGAAGAACCAGGCCTGCTGCGAGAACGGCGGGGCGCTGTCGAACAGGTTCTTCACGCCGGCGCGCAGGGTCAGCGCGGCGTTGAACTTCCAGGCCCCGGTCAGGTCCCACAGCGAGTAGGCGCCCACCTGGCGATCGACCTTGCCGATCACGGTCTGGTCCGTGTAGGCGGACAGGTAGCTGTTGGACAGCGTGGCGCTCCAGGGGCCCTGCTCCCAGTCCGCCGCCAGCGTATGGCGCCAGCGCTGCACCACGCCATCGTTGATGAAGTGGCCCAGGTTGCTGATGTAGGGATCGCCATTGCCGGTCTGCTGCTTGGACTCCAGCGTCCAGGTGCCGTTCAGGCGCAGGCCGAAGGTGCCGATGCTGCTCTTCAGGCCCGACAGCGCCACGCCCAGGTCCAGGCCCGAGATCTTCTGGCGGCCGCGGTTTTCCTTCACCAGGTCGATGTGGTCGATCACACCGTCCTCGTCGCGGTGCACCAGGCTGCCGTATTTGTCGAGATGGGCCAGGATGGAATCCACCCCCAGGGTGCTGATCAGCTCGCGCTTCTGGATGTTCCAGTAGTCGAGGCTGAAGTTCATGCCGCGCTGCGGCTCCAGCACCGCGCCCAGCGAGAACTGGCGCGAGCGCTCGGGCTTGAGCTTGGGGTTGCTGAACTGGAAGGTAGCCCAGGTGTCGGAACAGTCGGTCACGGTGTTGCCGGGGTCGGCGGCCATGCACACCGGGTCCACCAGGGTGGCGGCGGTGCCCTGGGTGACCGGGCGGTAGAGGTCCGACAGGCTGGGCGCACGGAAGCCCGCACCCACCGAGGCGCGCAGCAGCAGCTCCTTGGACGGCACGTATTTCAGGCCCAGCTTGGGGCTGGTGGCGCTGCCGGTGACCTGGTAGCGCTCGTAGCGCAGCGCGGCCTGCAGTTCCAGCTCCTTGGTGACCGGCGCGCTGAGCTCGGCGAACACGCCGGCCACCTTGCGCGAATGGCCGAAGTCGGCATCCGGGCCCTGCGAGGTCTCGCCCAGGATCAGGTCCTGCGCCAGCGCATCGGACTGGCGGTAGTTCTGCTTCTCGCGGCGGAATTCGCCGCCCAGGGCCAGGGCCAGGTCGCCGCCGGCCAGGGCCCCGAGCGCGCGGCTGGCCTTGAAGTCCAGGCTGTCCATGCTGCCCTCGGCGCGCCGCACCTCGCCGCGGATCTGCGCCGCCTCGTACAGCGCCAGGCCGGCCGCGCTGGAGGGGCCGAAGGGGTTGAGCGTGCCGGCGGCAAAGCCGTCGCGGATCATGGGCTCGTTGAGATAGCCCTGGTGGTCGCGGTCGGAGACGGTGCTGCTGCTGTGGTTGAAGGCGACCTCGTAGTCCCACTTGGCGAGCGTGCCGTTCACGCCGGCCACATAGCGCTGGTTGGTCGACACCAGCTCGCTGGTGCGCAGGCCGGCCTCGCTGAGCCGGGTGCGCACGGTCATGATGCGGTCTTCGTCGTCGGCCGCCAGCTTGGCCAGGCTGGTGCCGGCCAGCGCGGGCACCTTGGACACGTCCATGTCGGCATCGACGCGATTCGGCGTGCCGGTGTACAGGGTCTTGGAGCGGCTCAGCGAGGCCTCGGCAAAGAACTGGTGGCCGCTGCCCAGATCGAACACGCCGCGCCCGAACAGGCTGGCCTTGTCCGACTCCGGGTAGAGCTCGATGTCGCGCATGTAGTCGTAGGTGCAGCCGTCCACGCCGCCGATGCCGTCCGGCAGGTAGAGCGAGGAGGGCCCATTGCAACCCTTGGCCGCGGCCGGGTTGATGGTGCGGCTGCTGATGACGCTCTTGCCATTGGTGGAGAAGCCGTCGGCGACGAGCGTCCTGCGCTGGCTGCTGCTGAGCCGGATATTGCCGGGGAAAGAGGCGCTGGAGAGCAGGTCCGGCAGGCGCTCGGGGATCTTCAGCTCGTCGATGAACTTGCGCTGGTTGGCGTTCAGGCTGCTGGTGCGCTGCAGGTCGATCACGCCGAACACATTGAAGCCGTCGCGGCTCACGTCGCCGGCGCCACCGGCCACCGAGGCGGTGCGCTTGGCTCCGCCGCCCTCGCTGGTGCCGCCGGCACTGGCATTGAGCTCGACGCCGCGGTAGTCCTTGCGGGTGATGAAGTTGATCACGCCGCCGATGGCATCGCTGCCGTAGAGCGCCGAGGCGCCGTCCAGCAGCACCTCGACGCGCTGGATCGCGGCGGCCGGAATGCTGTTGAGGTCCACGCCCGAGGCATCGCCGGGCGAGGCGAAGTTGGCCATGCGCCGGCCGTTCAGCAGCACCAGGGTGGACGACACGCCGATGCCGCGCAGATTGGCGCCATTCATGCCCATCTGGTCGCGGAAGCCGCCGTAGCCGATGCTGCCACCGTCGGTCAGGTTGCTGGCGCTGGCGCTGAGCCGGGCGACGATCTCGGCCGCGGTGGTGAGGCCCTGCTTGGTGATGTCCTCGCGGCTGATCACCTGCACCGGCAGCGCGCCCTCGCTCTCCAGGCGCTTGATGGCGGAACCGGTGATCTCCACGCGGTTCAGCGTGTCGGTGCTCTGCGCCCAGGCCGGCAGGGCCAGCATCAGGGCCGCGGCCAGCGCGGTGCTGCGCATTTGCGGCGGCAGCGAAGATGCGGCGAGGTAGGGGCGCAGGGCTGGTTTCATGCTTGCTTCTCCAAGGGGGTGACGGGCAATTGAACGACGGAACGCGCCGGGCCAGTCTAGGAACAGCCGGCCCCGCGATCACCACGGGTTTCCGCGCCAAGTCGCTTGCTTGCAACTGGCTGTCGCTTCAAGGCAAGCCGCGCCGCGGCCGCTTGCGTGGAAGCGACATGTAGTTTTTCAATTGCGCGGCCGGCAGCGCCCCGCATGGCCGGGGCCATGCCGCGCTGCCATCATCGGCACCTAACGCGGCACTTGGCCATCACCAGCATGCAAAGCAACTCCCGACACCCCCTGAGACTCGGCGCGCAAGGCCTGACCCTCTTGTTGGCCAGCGCCTGCTGGCTGGCCGCGCAGGCCGCCACGCCCAGCGCCGCCAAGACGTCGCCCGCGCCCAAGACCCCGCCGGCGATCAGCCATGTGCTGGCCGCGCCGCCCGCCAGCGATGCGGCCGAGCCGGCCATCAAGGGCCATGCGGTGCCGATCGGCGGCGCGCTGAAGTCCGACAACGACGAGGTCTGGAGCCGGCTGGTGAGCCTGGCCGGCGGCAAGGGCGCGCGCTTCGTGGTGTTCGGCACCGCCGCGGAAGATCCGGAAAGCAGCGCCAAGCAGGTGGTGGAGCTGCTGCAGCGCCGCGGTGCGGTGGCCGAGGCCCTGCCGGTGGCGCCCAAGTTCGGCTGGGTGGACCTCAACAAGGTGGTGCGCGACCCGGCCCTGATCGCCAAGGTGCGCAATGCCAAGGGCGTGTTCTTCACCGGCGGCTCGCAGGAGCGCATCGTCGACGTGCTCTACCCCGGCGGCCATGCCACGCCCATGCTCGACGCGATCTGGGACGTCTACCGCCGCGGCGGCGTGGTGGCCGGCACCTCGGCCGGCGCCGCCATCATGAGCAAGGTGATGTTCCGCGACGCGCCCAGCGTCATCAGCATCATGAAGGGCAAGTGGACCGAGGGCAAGCAGATCGACCGCGGCCTCGGCTTCGTCGGCCCCGATCTGTTCGTCGACCAGCATTTCCTCAAGCGCGGCCGCTTCGGCCGCATGATCCCGCTGATGATGGCCAAGGGCTACAAGCTGGGCCTGGGCGTGGAGGAGAACTCGGCCGCGGTGATACGCGGCGACGAGGTCGAGGTGATCGGCGGCAAGGGCGCCCTGCTGGTGGATCTGACCGACGTGAAGAGCGACCCGACCCTGGGCGCGCTCAACCTCACCAATGCGCGCCTGACCTATCTGGACCATGGCGACCGCTTCAACCTCAAGACGCGCGTCACCACGCCCTCGGCGCTGAAGCTGCGCAGCCAGAGGCTCGAGCCCGGTGCGCCCGACTTCAAGCCCTATTACACCGACCCGCTGTTCTATTCCGACATGCTGGGCGATTCGGCGATCTCCAACGCGATGAGCTATCTGATCGACAGCAACCTGCCCGAGGTGCGCGGCATCAGCTTCGAGGCTGCGCCCAAGCCGGGCGAGAGCCTGGCCGAGCTGGGCTTCGTGTTCCGCCTCTACAAGGGCCCCGGCAGCATAGGTTGGAGCACCGACGAGCTGGGCCCGGAGGACTACACCGTCATCAACCTCTACCTCGACATCACCCCGGTGCGCCTGCCGCAGCCGCTCTACGGCCCCTGGGCGCCGGCCAACCGCGGCACCAGCCCCGCCGCGACCGAGCGCGACGGCAGCGCGCAATAGGCGGCCGGGCCATGCAGATCGTCCGCCATGCCCTGCTCCCGGCCACCCCGGGGCTGACACATGAACTCATCAGCCTGCATTACGGCCGGCCCGGCCACGGGCTCAAGGCCAGCATCCAAGCCTCGCTGCACGCCGACGAGGTGCCGGGCATGCTGGTGGCCCAGCACCTGCGCGAGCTGCTGGACGAGCTGGAAGCCGCCGGCCGCATCGAGGGCGAGATCGTGCTGGTGCCGGCCGCCAACCCGCTGGGCATGAGCCAGTGGCAGCTGCGCGGCATGCAGGGCCGCTTCGAGTTCTACAGCGGCGAGAACTTCAACCGCCACTATGCCGACCTGGCCGAGCCGGTGGCACACCAGGTGCAAGGCCTGTTGGGGCCGGACCCGCTGGCCAATGTGCAGCTGGTGCGCGCGGCACTGCGCGAGGCGGTGGCCGCGCTACCGGCCGGCACCGTGCTGGCCAGCCTGCGCCGCACCCTGCTGAGCCTGGCGATCGATGCCGACATCGTGCTGGACCTGCATTGCGATGGCGAGGCCCTGCTGCATTTCTATACCGCCGAGGCGCTCTGGCCCGAGGCCGCCCTGCTGGGCCGCTGCCTGGGCGCCGAGCTGGCGCTGCTGGCCGATGCCTCGGGCGACGACCCCTTCGACGAGGCCTGCTCGATGGTCTGGGCGCGGCTGCGCGCGCGCCTGGCCAACGGCCCCAGCGCCGGCTGGCCGCTGCCGCTGGCCTGCCTGGCCGCCACCATCGAGCTGCGCGGCGAGGGCGACGTGCGCCACGAGCTGGCGCGCCGCGACGCGCTGGCCATCGTGCATTACCTGGCCGAGCGCGGCCTCATCAGCGGCGCCGTGGCGCAGCTGCCCGAGCTGGCTTGCGAGGGCCTGCCGCTGTCGGGCTCGATGCCGCTGCTGGCGCCGCAGGGCGGGGTGCTGGTGTTCCTGCGCGAGGTCGGTGCGCGCCTGCGCGCCGGCGAGCCGGTGGCCGAGCTGATCGACCCCATCAGCGGCCAGCGCAGCATCGTCACGAGCCCCATCGACGGCCTGTTCTTCGCGCGCGAGAACCGCCGCATGGCGGTGCCCGGCATGCGCCTGGGCAAGGTGGTGGGCCGCCAGGCGCTGCGCGCCGGCAAGCTGCTGTCGGCCTGAGAGACTGTGCAGCATTGGCCTTAGGATGAGTCGGTGCCCGGCCCGATCAAACTGACGCGTTGCGCCTTCCTGCTGCTGCCCGGCTTCGGCCTGCAGACGCTGGCGGGCGCCATGGAGGCGCTGGCCGCCGCCAAGCAGCTGCTGGATGGCGAGGCCTACGAGAGCCTGCTGCTGGGGGCCGAGCGCAGCGTCACGGCCGGCGTGGGCGCACGCCTGCAATGCCAGCCGCTGGCCGAGCTGGGCCAGCTCGGCGAGGATGCGCGCGAGCCCGGCCTGGACGCGGTGTTCGTGGTCAGCGATGGCGCCTGGCAGGAGCAGGAGGCGCTGGCGCCCGCGCTGCTGCCCTGGTTGCGCGCCTGCGCCGCGCGCGGGCTGGTGCTGGGCGGCCTGGGTTGCGGCGCGGCCTGGCTGGCCGAGGCCGGCCTGCTGCGCGGCTACCGCGCCACGCTCAGCTGGCCGCATGGCGCGGCGCTGGCCGAGCGCCACCCCGAGGTGCTGCTGAGCCAGCATCTCTACGAGCTGGACCGCGACCGCCTCAGCTGCGCCGGCCAGCAGGCCAGCCAGGACCTGCTGCTGGCCTGGCTGGGCCAGCGCCACGGCGAGCGCATCGCGCAGGAGCTGGCCATGGCCCTGGGGCTGGAGCGCCTGCGCGGCCGCGACGAGCACCAGCGCCAGAGCGGCCGCCTGGGCGGCGCCGGCAACAACGGCGGCTCGGCCAAGCTGGCCGAGGCGGTGGCGCTGATGGAGGCCAATCTCGGCGAGCCGCTGTCCACCGAGGACATCGCCGGTCTGGTGGGCGTGTCGCGCCGCCAGCTGGAGCGCCTCTTCAAGCAGCATCTGGACACCCTGCCGGCGCGCTGGTACCTGAGCCTGCGGCTGGAGCGGGCGCGCCGCATGCTGCGCCAGACCAGCCAGTCGGTGCTGCAGATCGGCCTGTCCTGCGGCTTCGCCACCGCCTCGCATTTTTCCAACGCCTACCGCGCCGGCTTTGGCTGCACGCCGCGCGAGGAGCGCAGCCGCCAGAGCCAGGCCTGGCGCCCCCCGCAAGAGGATTCGCCATCATGAGTGACCACCACCCGCTGTGCCGCTACCTGCTGCGCCCGGCCCTGCCCGCCGACCTGGCGGCGCTGGAGCGCCTGGCCCATGCCAGCGCGATCGGCATCTCCTCCCTGCCCAGCAACCGCGCGGCCCTGCAGGACAAGCTGGAGCGCTCGGCCCATGCCTTCGAAAGCGAGGACGACGCCACCGGCGAGGAGATCTATCTGTTCGTGCTGGAGGATCTGGCGCGCGACGGCGCCATCATCGGCACCAGCGGCATCGAGGCCAGCCCCGGCTTCCACGATCGCTTCTACAGCTACCGCAATGAGTTCATCGTGCAGGTGAGCCCCGAACTGGGCACGCGCAACCGCATCCACACCCTGCACCTGTGCCACGACCTCACCGGCGTGAGCCTGCTGACCGGCTTCCACATCGACCCCGCCTATGCCGACGGGCTGGCGCCGCAGCTGCTGTCGCGCGCGCGCCTGCTCTTCATTGCGCAGTTCGCCGAGCGCTTCTCCGACCGCATCGCCTCCGAGAACCCCGGCCCGGCCGACGACAACGGCCGTTGCCCCTTCTGGGACGCGGTGGGGCGGCGCTTCTTCGACATGGACTACCCCAGCGCCGAGGCCCTCACCAGCGGCCGCAACAAGGCCTATATCGCCGAGCTGATGCCGCAGTCGCCGATCTATGTGCCGCTGCTGGACGAGCCCGCGCAATGGGCGCTGGGCCAGCTGCACGCGGTGGGCGAGCTGCCCTTCGCCATCCTGCTGGACGAGGGCTTCGAGGCCGACACCTATATCAACATCTACGACGGCGGCCCCACCGTGGAGGGGCGGCTGCAGACGCTCAAATCGGTGCGCCGCGCGCGCCGCCGGCCCAGCCAGGCCGGCACCCTGCAGCCCGGCACGCGCTGGCAGCTGGTGAGCAACGGCCGGCGGCGCGACTTCCGCGCCGTGCTGCTGCCGGCCGATGCAGCACCGACGCTGACGCTCGACGAGGCCAGCGCCGCCGCGCTGGCGCTGCGCATCGGCGAGCCGGTGCTGGCGGCGGCGCTGGATTGGGCCGCGCCGGCCGGCGCAGAGGAGGCGGCATGAAATCGAGCAACCTGCACGTACGCGCGGTGAGCGTCGAGGACCTGGCTCCCGGCAACGGCGGCCTGCGCAGCCTGCTGCCCGGCGGCACCGACACGACCCTGCCCGCGCCGGAGAGCGGCGAGCAATGGCTGCTGGTGGAGCGCCTGGGCGCGGATGGCGGCCGGCCGCTCGCCTGCCTGCGGCTGCGTGCCGGCATCGGCCTGCAGGCGCCGCGCCATTGGTACCACGTCGGCTGCGTCGTGCATGCGGCCAAGCCCCTGCGGCTGTTCCACCGCCAGACCACCCTGCTGCTGGGCAGCGACCATGCCGGCGCCAGCGAACTGGCCGATCTCAGCTGGGCGCGCGCGGGCCTGAGCCTGGCCGAGCAGGCCGCGGCCCTGCGCCTGCTGCTGCGCGGTGCGCTGCTGCAGCTGGCCGAGCAGCGCGCCGCGCACGGCAGCACCCTCATCATCGAGCTGCCTGGCCAGCGCGACAGCGAGGGCCGTTCACCCTTCTGGCAAGGCCTGGGCCGGCACTTCTATGCCGGTGATGTGGTGGGCGATACGGCCAGTCTGGTGGCCCGCCATGGCCGCGACTGGCGCGCCCTGGTCGCCGTGCTGCTGCCACGCCAGCCGGTCTACGCCTCCTTCCTGCCGGCCGCCACGCAGGCGGCCATCGGCCAGGTGGATGCATCGGCGAAGCTGCTGCTGGAACTGCTGGGCGCCGAAGGCCTGGCCTACGACCACCATATCGGCATCATCGACGGCGGCCCGGTGCTCGCCGCCTGCATAGACCGGCTGCCTGCGCTCAGAGGCTGAGCGCCTATTTTCGTTCAGCGCAGCGCTGCGTTGATCTTTTCCAGCACCTCGCCGCCCGGGCAGAGCTCGGCCTCGCCCAGGGTGTTGAGCGGCCAGGCCACGGTGTTCAGGCCCAGGTGCAGATCGCGCGCCTCCGGGTCCACATAGAGCAGGCCGGTGGCGATCTCGCCGGCGGCGTGCAGGGCCTGCACCTGGTTCATCGCGGCGATGCGGTCGGTGGCGTCGTAGTCGGGCTTGACGCGGCGCAGCCGCATGGTGCTGCCGTCGTGCTGGGGCACGCACACCAGGTCCTCGTCAGCGCCCACGGTCTGCTCGGGCGCCAGATCGATGAAGTCGATGCGGCTGACCGCCTCGTTGTGCTCGCGCACATAGTCGTAGCTGCGCGTGCTGCCGGCATGGTTGTTGAACGCCACGCAGGGGCTGATGACGTCGATGAAGGCGGCACCGCCATGGCGGATCGCGCCCTCGATCAGCGGCACCAGCTGGGCCTTGTCGCCGCTGAAGCCGCGCGCCACATAGGTGGCGCCCAGTTGCAGGGCCAGGCTCACCAGATCGATCGCGGCGTCGTGGTTGACCGCGCCCTTCTTGGCCACCGAGCCGCGGTCGGCGGTGGCGCTGAACTGGCCCTTGGTGAGGCCGTAGACGCCGTTGTTCTCGACGATGTAGACCATGCGCACGCCGCGCCGCATCGCATGCGCGAACTGGCCCAGGCCGATCGAGGCCGAGTCGCCATCGCCCGAGATGCCCAGGTAGAGCAGGCCGCGGTTGGCCAGGTTGGCGCCGGTCAGCACGCTGGGCATGCGGCCATGCACGGTGTTGAAGCCATGGCTGGCGCCGAGGAAATAGTCCGGCGTCTTGCTGGAGCAGCCGATGCCGCTGAGCTTGGCGACGCGGTGCGGCTCGATGTCGAGCTGCCAGCAGGCCTGCACGATGGCCGAGGAGACCGAATCGTGCCCGCAGCCGGCGCACAGGGTGGAGACCTTGCCCTCGTAGTCGCGCCGCGTGTAGCCGACGCGGTTCTTCGCCAGCGAGGGATGGTGGAGCTTGGGTTTGGCCAGGTAGGTCATTCGGCGGCTCTCCTAGCGCGGGGTGGTTGCCAAAGCATGGACATGGCGCGTGATCGCCTGCGTGATGAAGCGCGCGGTGATGGGCGTGCCGTCGAAGTGCAGCACCTTGGTCAGGCGCGCCGGCGCCACTTCCAGCTCGTTGATCAGCAGGGTGCGCATCTGCGCGTCGCGGTTCTGCTCCACCACGAAGACCTGGTCGTGGGCGGCGATGAAGTCGCGCACGCTCTGCGGGAAGGGGAAGGCGCGCAGGCGCAGGCCGTCGAGATGGATGTCGGCCGCGTCCAGCGCTTCCAGCGCCTCGTCCATGGCCGGCGCGGTAGAGCCGAAATAGATCACCCCGAGCCGCGTCTTCTGCGCCGCGGGCTTGAGCACCGGCTGCGGCACCAGCGTCGCGGCGGTGGCGAACTTGCGCAGCAGGCGCTCGACATTGCGCAGGTAATCGGGCCCCGCCTCCGAGTAGCGCGCGTATTCGTCGCGCGTGGTGCCGCGCGTGAAATAGGCGCCGCGCGTCGGGTGCGTGCCGGGCAGGGTGCGCCAGGGGATGCCGTCGCCGTCCACATCCTTGTAGCGGCCGAAATCCTTGCCGGCCTCCAGCTCCTCGGCCGTCATCACCTTGCCGCGGTCGTACGTGCGGCTCTCGTCCCAGGCCAGCGGCTCGCACAGGCGCTGGTTCATGCCGATGTCCAGATCGGTCATCACGAACACCGGGGTCTGCAGCCGGTCCGCCAGGTCCAGCGCCGCCGCCGCATGCTCGAAGCATTCGCGCGGGTCCTGCGGCAGCAGCAGCACATGCTTGGTGTCGCCATGCGAGGCATAAGCGCTGCTGATCAGGTCGGCCTGCTGGGTGCGCGTGGGCATGCCCGTGGAGGGGCCGCCGCGCTGCACATCGATGATGGTGAGCGGGATCTCGGCGAAATAGGCCAGGCCCAGGAACTCGGTCATCAGCGAGACGCCCGGCCCCGAGGTGGCGGTGAAGGCGCGTGCGCCGTTCCAGCCCGCGCCGGTGATCATGCCGATGGAGGCGATCTCGTCCTCGGCCTGCACGATGGCGTAGCGATGCTGGCCGGTGGCGGGGTCGACGCGGTACTTGCTGCAGTATTTGTCGAAGGCCTCGGCCACCGAGGACGAGGGCGTGATCGGGTACCAGGCGCACACGGTGGCGCCGCCGTACACGCAGCCCAGCGCCGCCGCGCTGTTGCCGTCGAGGAAGATGCGATTGCCCACCTTGTCGGCGCGCCGCACCTTCAGGCCCAGGCCCTGCGTGAGGTGGTCGCGCGCGAACTCGCGGCCCGCATGCAGGGCGCGCACATTCGAGTCCAGCAACTTCTCCTTGCCCCGGTACTGCTCGGCAAACAGCCTTTCGATCACCGCCGGGTCCATGTCCATCAGCTGCGAGAGCGCGCCCAGCACCATGATGTTCTTGAACAGCTGGCGCTGGCGCGAGTCCTCGTAGGTGGCGTTGCAGATCGCGGTGACCGGCATCGCGATCACTTCCACGTCCTTGCGGAAGGCCTCGGGCGGCAGCGGCTTGGTGCTGTCGTAGAACAGATAGCCGCCGGGGCTGATCTCCTTGACGTCCTGGTCCCAGGTCTGCGGGTTCATCGCCACCATCATGTCGACGCCGCCGCGCCGGCCCAGCCAGCCGGCCTCGGAGACGCGCACCTCGTACCAGGTGGGCAGGCCCTGGATATTGCTGGGAAAGATATTGCGCGGGCTGACCGGCACGCCCATGCGCAGGATGGCCTTGGCGAACAGCTCGTTGGCCGAGGCCGAACCCGAGCCGTTGACGTTGGCGAACTTGACGACGAAGTCGTTGACGGCTTCGATGCGGCTCATGCTGTCACCTTCCTCTCTGCAAGCGGGGCACGTGCGGGGGTGTCGCGGCAGGCCGGCCCGGCCTTGGTGGTGAGCAGCAGGAACTTCTGCATGTCCCAGGCGCCGGTGGGGCAGCGCTCGGCGCACAGGCCGCAGTGCAGGCAGACGTCCTCGTCCTTCACCATCACGCGCGCGGTCTTCAGCGTGCCGCTGACGTAGAGGTCCTGGGCCAGGTTCAGCGCCGGTGCCTTGAGGCGCTGCCGCAAGTCCGCTTCCGCGCCGTTCTCGACAAAGCTGATGCTGTCCATCGGGCAGATGTCCACGCAGGCATCGCACTCGATGCAGAGCTTGTCGGTGAACACCGTCTGCACATCGCAGTTGAGGCAGCGCTGCGCCTCCTTGAAGGCGGTGGCGGCGTCGAAGCCCAGCTCCACCTCCACGCGGATGCTGGCCAGCGCCTTCTCGGCGGCGGCCCAGGGCACCTTGTGGCGCAGCTCGTTGGTGATGCCGTTGTCGTAGCTCCACTCGTGAATGCCCATCTTCTGCGAGAGCAGGTTGACATGCGGCGGCGGGCGCTTCGTCACCGGCTCGGCGTGCAGATAGCGGTCGATCGACACCGCCGCCTCGTGGCCATGCGCCACCGCGGTGATGATGTTCTTGGGGCCGAAGGCCGCATCGCCGCCGAAGAAGACCTGGGGCAGGCTGGACTGGAAGCTCTGTGCGTCCAGCAGCGGCAGGCCATGCTCGTTGAAGGCGATGCCCGCATCGCGCTCGATCCAGGGGAAGGCGTTCTCCTGGCCCACCGCGATCAGCACCTCGTCGCAGGGGATGCTGACTTCCTCGCCGGTCTGCGCCTTCTTGAAGCGCATGCCGGTGAGCTTGCCGCCCTCATGCTCGAAGGCCAGCGGCACATGGAAGTCCAGGATCGGGATGCCCTCATGCTCGGCATCCTCCTTCTCCCAGGGCGAGGCCTTCATCTGCGCATAGCCGCTGCGCACCGCCACCGTCACCGAGCTGGCGCCCAGGCGGCGCGCCGAGCGGCAGCAGTCCATCGCGGTATTGCCACCGCCCAGCACGATCACGCGCGGCTGCACGCTCGTGACATGGCCGAAGGAGACCGAGGCCAGCCAGTCGATGCCGATGCGGATGCGCTCGCCCGCTTCCTGGCGGCCGGGCAGTTGCAGGTCGCGCCCGCGCGGCGCGCCGCAGCCCACGAACACGGCGTCATAGCCCTCGGCCAGCAGGGCGCGCATCGATTCGATGCGCCGGCCCGCGCGCAGCTCCACGCCCAGGCCCAGGATGTAGCCGCATTCCTCGTCGATCACGCTCTCGGGCAGGCGGAAGCGCGGGATCTGGCTGCGGATGAAGCCGCCGGGCTTGGTCTCGCCGTCGAACACGGTGACCGCATAGCCCTGGGTGGCGAGGTCGCGCGCCACCGTCAGCGAGGCCGGGCCGGCGCCCACGCAAGCCACCTTCTTGCCGTTGCGCGGCAGCGGCTTGGGCAGCAGGGCGCGCAGCTCCTGGCTCTTGTGGTCGGCCGCCACGCGCTTGAGGCGGCAGATCGCCACCGCCTCCGGCTTCTTCTCGCCGACGTTCTTCTCTTCCACGCGGCCGCGCCGGCAGGCGGGCTCGCAGGGGCGGTCGCAGGTACGGCCGAGCACGCCGGGGAAGACGTTGGAGACCCAGTTCACCATATAGGCGTCGTCGTAACGCCCCTGGCCGATCAGGCGGATGTACTCGGGGACGGGCGTGTGGGCCGGGCAGGCCCACTGACAATCAACGACCTTGTGGAAATAGGCCGGGTCTTGGGTATCGCTGCGCTGCACCTGGGTCGCCTCCTGTGCTGGAACGGTGCGAGGCACTCACCAGCTCCGGGCGTCGTGCGCCAAGCTGGGGCCTCACTACGCGGGCCAGTCTACGCCGGGTGCACCGGCTTGGGAGACGCGGGCAAACCCGCCCAGGCACAAAGCTGGGCAAAGACTGACACGCGTCAAACCCGTGCCAGCTCAGCGGTAGCGCGCCAGCATGCGCTCGACCTCGCCCTCGGCCACCAGCGCATCGATGGCGCGGCTGACGGCCTCGAACGGCTGCTTGCTGGCGCGCGAAAACGCGCATTGGGTCACCGAGCGGTTCACCACCAGTTCGATGCGCAGTTTCAGCTGGGCGTCGGTCTTGAGGTGGTAGTCCAGGCTCAGCTTGTCGACGATGGCATAGGCGTTGCGCCCATGGCTCTGCTTGCTGAACAGCTGCACCATGCTGAGGGCGTCGTCGCGCACAAAGCGTCGCCCCAGCACCGCATCGAGCGTGGGATAGCGATAGCCCAGCACCGTGCCCACCGGTTTGCCGGCCAGATCCGCCAGGCTGCGCAGCGGCGGCGCACCAGGGCTGGCCACGATGACCCCTGCCGTCGGCACGACCGGACGGCTCCAGTTGAAGTCGCCATCAATCCAATGCGGCAGCACATAGCAAAGCCCATCGGCCTCGCCGGCCGACAGGGCCAGCGACACGCGCTTGCTGGGCATGGGCAGGAAGCGCGCCTTCAGGCCCAGACGGGCGGCGATCGCTTCGCCCAGATCCTTGATGATGCCGTCCACCAGCGTGTCGCCCTGGAAGCCCGCCACCGGCATGTCCTGGTTCTTGGGTGCCAGGAACACCAGCTCCTGGGCGGGCGCGGCCAAGCTGGCACAAGCCAGCGCGAGCGCCATCAGCCCAGGACCCGGCAATTTGGTAAAGCTTGTGAACACGCCTGGCACGCGGCGATGTGCCGCTGCCAGGAAGTTAACACCAAGTCGGGCGTGCCGTGGCCTCAGCGGCGGCCTCTGGTCTGCCAGAGCGGCTTCTTGCCCTTGAGATGCCGCTCGATGCCGTCGTTGAGGCGGCTGCGCAGGTCCACCACCGCGTCCACCTGGCCGAAGATGCCGGGGAAGCGCAGGTCCAGCCACAGCCACAGCGTGCAGCTGCGCAGCGCCTGTTCCATGCGGTCGAGGCGGCTGTGCTCGTCCACGTCTTCCAGGAACCAGGGTGAGCCGGCCGAGCCGGTGACGGCGTGGCGGTGCGTCCAGTCGAGGAACTCCTGCACCTGCGCGTCGGTGCGCGTATCCACCGGCGCCTGGGCGTAGATGAAGCGTTGCTTCAGGCCCAGCGTGCCGGCGCTGCGGTCCAGCTGATCGGCCAGCTCCAGCATCTGCTCCAGCTCGGCCACCGCGAAATGGGCGTCGTCCAGGCGCAGCTGGTCCATGAAGACGTCCAGCACCGCGCGCAGCTTGTTGAGGCCCATGCGGTCGGCGATGGTGGAGACATGCCACCAGTTGGGCGCCACCGCGGCCTTGAAGTCGCGCGGCGCGCGCGGCTGCTTGGGCAGCAGATCCTTGAGGGTGCGCGCGGCGCTCGGTTCGGCCTCGCGCAGCACGCCGCAGAAGCCCTCGTCGTGCATGCCGTAGCGGCCCGCGCGCCCGGCGATCTGGTGCACCTCGGAGACGCTCAGCGCGCGGTCGGCCTGGCCGTCGAACTTGGTCATGGTGCTGAAGAGCACGCGGCGGATCGGCAGGTTCAGCCCCATGCCGATGGCGTCGGTGGCCACCAGGATGTGGCTGGCGCCATTGGCAAAGCGCTCGGCCTCGCGGCGCCGCACCTCGGGCGGCAGGGCGCCGTAGATCACCGAGACCGGATGGCCGGCCTGCGCGATCTGGTCGCGCAGCATCAGCACCTCGCGGCGGCTGAAGGCCACCACCGCATCGCCCTTCTTGAGCGCCGCGATCGGCACCGCCGCGGGCAGCAGCTGCACCTCCTGCTTGCGCTCGAAGTGCCGCACCGTGCAGCGCTCGCCGCACAGGCCCAAGAGGTTCTCGATCGCCGGCACCGCATAGGCCGAGCAGATGATGATGACCTCGTTGGCCGGCACCGCGACGATGGCCTGGGTCCAGGCCCAGCCGCGGTAGAGATCGAACAGCATCTGCGCCTCGTCGATCACCGCCACGTCGATGGGCTTGTTGGTGTTGACCATCTCGATGGTGCTGGAGACCACGCGCGCGCCATCGGCCGGCACGTTCTCCTCACCGGTGAGCAGCGAGCAGGGCACGCCGCGGCCCACCAGGCGGTCGCGGCCCTCCAGCGCCAGCAGGCGCAGCGGCGCCAGGTAGGCGCCATCATGCGCGGCCGCCAGGCGCTCGAAGGCCGCATGGGTCTTGCCGCTGTTGGGCGGGCCCACATAGAGGGTGACGCTGCGCTGCATGCGGCGCGCCACGTCGAAGGTGTCGGGATAGCCCTGGAAGGCCAGCTCGCTGGTGAGGCCGGCGAGGGTGTTGAGTTCGGCGACGCGGTGTTCCCAGCGGTCCTGCGCGCGCGTGCAGCCGGCCTTCAGATCGGCCAGCGACTGCGGCGTGGCGCATTCGGCCTGCAGGCGCGGCAGCAGGGAATCCAGGTGCTCCTCGTGGAAGGCCTCGCTGCGCGCCAGCAGGCCCTGCAGATGCGCTTGCAGCTCGGCCGCCTGGGCATAGCGCGGCGCGGCGCCCAGCGCGGCCTTGAGCGCGGCCGCCTCGCCGCTGCGGTAGAAGTCCCACACCGGCGCCTCGTCCTGCGGCACGCGATAGGCCACCGGCACGCGCCAGCCGGGGCGGTCCAGCGTCAGCGTCTGGCTGCACAAGCGGCTCCAGGCCAGACCCTCGCGGCGCAGGCCCAGCGCCTCCAGCTGGGCCGTGCGCTGCTGCATCTGCGCGCGCACCGTGGGCGCCGTGCCCACCACGTCCAGATGGCGCAGCGCCGTGGCCATCAGCGCGGGGGCGATCCAGCGGCTGGGGCGCGTGCCCGCCACGGCCTTCTGCAGCAGGATCAGGCCCAGGCGATCCAGCTCGTCCTCATGGGCATCGCCGAAATCGGCCGGTGTGCAGACCTGCGGCAGCTGGTAGGCGGCCTGGCGTATGCGCTGCAACTCCTCCAGGCCGATCTCGGCGGGCAGGCGGCTGGCATGGCGGGGATGAGGCAGGAGCTTGGTAATGGGCATGGAGAGCGTGCCGGCTTGAGGGGCACGCGGAGCAAAGAGAGTTACTTGGAAGCCCGGGCCAGCACTTCGGCCTGCCACAGCTTGGTCAGCTTCTTCGCCTCCCAGGCCCAGATGGCGGGATGCAGGGCGCGCGAGGCCTTGTACTGGCTGCTGTCGATCAGGCCGCGCGCCACATCGGGGGTCAGCTCCAGGCTGTCGACGCGAATCGGGCGCGCATGGCCGCGCGCCAGATTGGCCTGGCCGGCATCGCTGAAGATGTATTCGCGCGTCAGCATGGCCGCATTGGGATGCGGCGCATGCTTGTTGATGATGGTGGTGTAGCCGCTGGTGATCGAGCCGTCCTCGGGGATGAAGACCTCGTAATCGCCCGGGTTGGGCACACGCTTGCGCATCGCCAGCGCGACGAAGTCCCACATCACATGCACATCGGCAAGGTTCTGGTTCATCGGCACCGGGCCGGGGTAGATGTAGAGCAGTCGCCCCTCGCGGTGCATGGGCGCGAACTGGGCCAGCGCGGGCTGCAGCTGGGTTTCGTTGCCACCCAGGGCCACGGCCGCCGCCAGCACCGCGGCATTCGCCTGCGCGCTCGGGCCCACCTCGCCCAGCAGCACGCGGTACTGGCCCTTGAAGAGCGCCTGCCAGCTGCGCGGCGGCTTGGGCAGGCGGCGGGTGTTGACCATGAAGGCGATGGTGCCGGTATAGGCCAGCGCCCAATGGCCATCGGGGTCCTTGGCCCACTCGGGAATCTCGGCCCAGCTGCTGGGCTTGTAGGGGCGCGTCACGCCGCGGCTGCGCGCGATCGCGCCGAACTCGAAGCCGACATCGCCGATGTCCACCGTGGCGGCCTTGCCCTCGGCCTCCAGCAGCGCGATTTCCTCGCCGCTGGTCATGTTGCGGTCGCTGTGCACCAGGCCGTGCAGGCGGCGCAGCTCGGCCCAGGTATCGCGCCAGTTGGCCCAGCTGTCCGGCATGCCCAGGCTGTGGATGCGGCCCTCGGCACGGGCGGCACGCTCCAGCTCCTTGAGCGTGGGCAGCTCGGCCCAGGCCGACCGCGACGGCGCGGCCATGCCGGTTGCGAGCAGGGCCATCAGGCGGCGGCGGTTCATCAGCGTGCGGAAGTGGGGGAAGGTGGCGGGCAAGCGGGCATTTTCGCCGCAAAACCTCGCGATCCCACGATTGGCTCCAAAACCGCGCGGCTCGGGTCAGCGCGTGGCCCGGTCGATGCGGCGCTGCTGCAGGTCCACCTCGCCGGGCGGGGCCAGCAGATCGCGCACCGTCGGCAGCGAGGCCGGTGCCGAAGCGGCCACCGCCGCGACCGGCGCCGCGATCACCGTGACCGTGCCACGCGTCATGGCCGCCTCCTCGCTGCCGGCCGGGCAGGGCGCACTGCTGTACTGCACCGCCGCGCCCCTGACGCATTTGTGCACCGCCTCGACACCGCGGCCCGGCACGAGCGCGCGGCCGGCTTCCAGGGCCTGGTGCAAGCGGGCGCGGGCCTGCTCGGGATAGGCCAGGCCCAGGCCCAGCAGCAGGCACAGCGCGACGGCAAGCAGTGGCAAGGCCTTGCGCATGGCTCAGTCCTGGAAGATGGCGCGTGCCGCCACCTGGCGCAGGTTCAGCGGCAGGGCGTTCACGAGCGCAAGAATCTCGATGCTGCGATCGCAGTCCTGGCGCCGCTGGCTCTTGCGGCCGGCCTGGAACAGGCCCGCCAGAATGGCCGGTGCACGCTCGCCCAGACGGTGCTGCAGCACCACCTGCTCGTTGGCATTCACGGGGCGGAAGTCGGCGCCCTCGCCCTGCATCGCGGCCTGCACCAGCCAGGCGCTTTCCCGGCCGATCAGCGCTTCGTCCAGCTGACGCTTGACGCCCGCCTGCCCGGCCAGCAGCGCCGCGCATTGCATCGGGCCCAGCTGGCGGGCGCTCTTGAGTTGATCGCTCCAGATCGCCAGATACGCGACCCGGAGTTCGTTGCCGGCGCTTTGCAGCAGCCCGGGCAGCAGGGCGGCGACGAGCGCCTGGCCCTCGGCCTGCACCAGCCCCTCGTCGCCCTGCGCGAGCGCCGCCGCCATGCGCTCGGCCGCGGCATCGATGAGGCCGGGCAGATAGCGATTCAGCCAGTACCAGCTGGGGTGGCCGCGCAGGTGCTCGGCGATCTCGAAGCGCGCATCGACCGCCCCCGCCGCCGGCAGGCCCACGTCCAGCGTGGCCGGTGCAGGGTCGAGCAGGCCCGCGTCCTCCCATTGCGTGCGCGCAAGCTGCCAGCGCGAACCCGGGCCGGCCTGCAGCAGCCGCGCGATGAGGGGCTCGGGCAGGCCCAGGGCCCGGTAGCGAGACGCCAGCTCGACGGCCACCGGCCCCGCCAGCAGGGGGCTCAACAGGCCCGTGGCGGCACCGCTCAGGCTCACCGCCGCGGCCGGCACGATCTGACGCTCGGCACCCGCCAGAAAGATCAGCGCGCAGACGCCTTCGCAGTTGCCGGTCACCCGCGTGCGCAGCTTGCGGGCCTGCACGAAATCGGCGATGCGCTGGGCCTCGGCCAGGCGCCCGCCGGAAGACTCCAGCTCCAGCACCCTGAGGCGCTTGGCGTCGGCCGCAATGCGCATGAACTCGGCGCTGTCACCGCGCCCGAGCGGGCCCTTCAGCACGAGGCGGCCGCCGTCCTCGGACAGCGTGATGGCGGCGTTGCCGAGCGGATCGCTGCCACCGGCCAGCTGCAGATACTGCCCGGCCCGCGGCAACACATCGATGACGCTGGCGGCCAGCACCAGGCCCGTCAGCACGACCAGGGCCGCATGCGTCGCGAGCGCGCGGCGCGGGTCGGGCCCCGAGCGCGCATAGGCGCTGGCGGCGCGCCAGCAGCCCGGCACGGCCCAGCACAGCGCCAGCAACAGCAGCGCCCAGACCACCAGCAGGGCCGCGCTGCCCAGGCTCAGCAGCGAACCCAGCACGTTGACCTGCATCGCCAGGCCCAGCGCGGCGGCCAGCAGCGGCAGCGCCACCAGCACGGTGTTGAGCCAGAAGCTGACGGCCAAGGGCAGCTCACCCAGCCAGTGCGACAGCAGATAGGCCCGCAGCGGCGCAAGCGCCGGTGCGGCGCCGGATTCCGCCGGCCTGGCCGGCGCGCTGCGCACCACGGCCGTGCCCGCGAATTTGTCGTGCAAGCCCTGGCGCGCCGGGTGGATCGCGGTCCACAACAGGCCCAGGCCCAGGGGCAGGGCCGACAGCAACCAGAGCAGCCAGCGCAATGCCAGCCGGCCCAGGGCGGGTCGGCCGCCATCGGACGCATCGACGATGCGGAGCGCGCAGATCAGCTTGCCCGGCGTGGCGCCGCAGACATGCCAGAAGCCCAGCACCAGCGCGCTGGGCAGCAGCCATTTCACGGCGGCCAGGGTCAGCGCCGCCAGCGTGCCGGGGCCGGCGCCGAGGGCATCGCCGCGCAGCAGCCAGCCCAGCGGCGCCAGCACCATATAGAGCAGCAGCAGATCGATGGCGAGCGCCATCGCACGGACCTTCAGGCCCGCAGGTTTCAACTCTTGCACGCCCACCCCTCGCCCCGCTTTGTTAGATGTTTTGCGCCCACTGTCGTGGCGTTAGGCGATGGTAGCCGAATGCGCCGGCTTATTTGTAGAAGGCCTCCACCTTGCCCTTGAGCTTGATCATCAGCGGATGGCCCTTGCGGTCCACGGTGCGGCCGGCGGGCACCTTGACCCAGCCTTCGCTGATGCAGTACTCCTCGACGTCGAAGCGCTCCTTGCCGTTCAGGCGGATGCCGATATCGCGCTCAAACACGGCGGCGTCGTGGAAGGGGCTGCGCGGGTCCACCGAAAGGCGGTCGGGCATGGCGGGGGCTTGCTGGGCGTCGGTCATGGAGAGTTGCTTTCTTGTCACTGATTGATGCAGAAGGCGTGGATTTTCCAGGATTTGCCAAGGCATGCGCGCGTCGGCACCCGCACGGCATCGGTACGCCTGCGCACAGTGCTGCCAGCCGCAGCGAGCTAGGCTCGGCCAGCCGGTTGCCAGTGCACATCTGCTTGCAACTGCGCCACCGGTCAGTCATCAAGATCGACGCCATCGCGTTCTTGAAGGGTATTGCTCCGTTTGCAGGGGAGGTGATGATGAGCCAGCTCGCAAATTTCGCCCGCGCGCCTGTCGCTGCGCCGGCCCTGCTGCTCGCTGCCGCACTGTCCGGCTGTGGCGGCGGCACCGCCGAGACCACCACCCCGACCAGCCCGGCCGCGGCGCCCAGTCAGCAGGCCTGCATACGGCTGCAGGGCAAGACCCTGGGCGCGGCCAAGGTGCTGGCGGTCAGCGACGTCGCCGCCACATCCGACGTGCCGGCGCATTGCCAGGTCAGTGCCAGCATGGCGCCCAAGCTGAACATCGTGCTGCGCCTGCCCGTGAGCTGGAATGGCAAGCTCTACTACGTGGGCGGCGGCGGCTACGACGGCGTGCTGCCCCCGCTGGCGCAGAGCGCGGCCGCCTTGCGCAAGGGCTTCGCCACGGTGGCCAGCGACGGCGGCCACCAGGCCATCGGCGTGGACGCCAGCTGGGCCTTGAGCGACCCGACGGCGGCGCGCATGTTCGGCAGCGAGGCCATCCCCACGGTATTGCCCGCCGCGCTGGAGATGATCAAGGCGGCCTATGGCGCGGAGCCCTCCCGTTCCTACCTGGAGGGCTGCTCGAATGGCGGCCGCGAGGCGCTGATGATGGCGCAGCGCTATCCGCAACTGTTCGACGGCATCATTGCGCGCGCCCCGGCCTACAACTGGACCGGCCTGATGGGCGCCTACCAGCGCAACGCCAAGGCGCTGGCGGCGCCCGGCGCCATGCTCGGTGCCGCCAAGATCGCCACCCTGGCCGGCGCGGTGCGCGCGGCCTGCGATGGCCTCGACGGCCTCGCGGACGGCATCGTCTCCAACCCGGCCGCCTGCAGCTTCGACCCAGCCCAACTGCGCTGCCCGGGCGGTGCCGACGCCGGCAGCGGCTGCCTATCGGACGCCCAGCTGGCCTTGCTGCAGTCCTGGACCACCCCGGCGCAGTTCACTGCCGCGGCCAGCTACCGCAACCCTGGCTGGAAGCTCACCGGCAATGAGGACGACAGCGGTGCCTGGGCGCCCTGGCTGACGGGCAACGGCGATGCGCGCGCATCCCTGCAGTACCTGTTTCAGGACACCACGGTGAAATCCTATCTCGCCAGGAACCTGAGCATTGACAGCCTGCGCTACCGCTACGACCAGGACCCGGCCGCCCTGAGCGCCCTGGCGGCACTCAACGATGCCACCAGCACCGGCTTGGGCGCCTTCCACGGCCGTGGCGGCAAGCTGATCCTCTGGCATGGCGGCAGCGACGTCGCCATCAGCCCCAATGGCAGTGTCGAGTACTACCTGGGCATGCAGGCGGCCATGGGCGGCCAGGCAGTGCTGGACGGTTTCGTGCGCTTCTACATCGCCCCGGGCGTCAACCATTGCGGCGGCGGCGAGGGCGCCGACGAGGTGGACCTGCTGGCGGCGCTGGACAGCTGGGTGAGCCAGCAACTAGCCCCCGGCACCCTGCTGGCCAGCAAGCTCTTTTTCGGCGCCCCGCTGCTGACGCGACCGCTCTGCGCCTATCCCCAGTACGCCCGCTACATCGGCCCGCCCAACGACATTGGCGCGGCGTTGCAGGCGTCGAGCTTCGTGTGCACGCCGCCCTGATTGCGTGCCCCTTGCCCCAGCGCAACAAAGGCCCGTCCGACCACCCGCAAAGCCCTTGAAACGGGGGGCCGCCGGCTTAGGGTTTAAGCAGGGAGTCAACGCCGGGCGATGGGCGCACCGGCCAGCAAAAGGAGTCCGCCATGTTCAAGCATCTGCTCCTGCCTACCGACGGTTCCGCCGCCTCCGAGTTGGTGATCGCCAAGGCCATGATGCTGGCCCAGGAATGCGGCGCCAGGGTCACGGGCCTGCACGTGATCCAGCCCTTCCATGTGTTCGCCTATGACGTCGAGATGGTCGAGGACACCAAGGTGACCTATATGGCCCAGGCCGAGGCGCGCGCCGCGCGCTATCTGGCGGCCGTTAGCAAGGCCGCCGCCGAGTGCAAGGTGGCTTGCGATGTGCTGTCGGTGGCCGACGAACATCCCTTCGAGGCCATCATCCGCACCGCCAAGGCGCGCGAATGCGACCTCATCGCGATGGCCTCGCATGGCCGGCGCGGCTTCAAGTCGATGCTGCTGGGCAGCGAGACCCAGAAGGTGCTGACGCACAGCAATGTGCCGGTGCTGGTGTGGCGCTGAGGCCCATCAGGGCAGCGGGCGCTCCGGCCCCTGCGTGCCCTGGGCGCGCGCCGACAGATAGGCGTAGAGGTCGGCGATATGGGCGTTGACCTCCGGGTTGCCCTGCCAGGCGGGCATGCTGAGCGCGCCGGCCTGGCGTTGCAGCACCGCTTCGATGAGGGCGTCGCGCGCGGCGCCCTCGCTGCCGGCCTGTGCGGCCGGCAGGTTCCAGTCATAACGCTGCAAGACCAGGCCCACGAAGCGGCGTGAGCCCATCTGCTGCACGCGTGGCAGCAGGTCGGGCGCACCCGCCGTGCCGGTGGCGGCGGGGCCATGGCAGCGCGCACATTTGTCCTGGAACACGCGCCAGCCGGTGTAGACCGAGCCGGGCGGCCTGGCTTGGCGGGCCAGCTCCTGCGCCGGTTGCAGGTTCTGCACCTCGACGGCGCAGGCGCTCAGCAATGCGGCCGCGATCGCGACGATTGAAAGCTTGCTCATGGTCGGCACCTCCCGGGCTTGGCTGCTAGGCCCGATTGTGAGCCGCGCCCGAGGCCGGGCCTTGCCCTGCCTCAAGGCCTTGCCACCACCCGCGCCAGCGCCTGCTGCGCGCCCGTCACCGCCGCGATGCGCTCGCGCAGATAGCTGGCCAGGCGCGGCTGCTGGCTCTGCGCCACATTGAAGCGCAGGTGCGGATCGCCCGCGCCGTCGGCCATGAAGGTGGCGCCGCGCACCAGCAGGATCTGGTTGCGGTAGGCGTCCTGCACCAGGGTCTCGACATCCACCCCCGGCGGCAGCGCGGCCCACAGGAACAGGCCGCCCTCGCTGGGCGTGTCGATCTGCATGCCGGCCTCGCCCAGCTGCCTGAGGCAGCTGTTGCGCGCCGTGATGAGCTTGCGCTGCAAGCGCTCCAGATGCTTGCGCCAGCGGCCCGCGGCGAGCAGCTCCAGGAACACCAGCTCGTTGAGCGCGGCGGTGGTCAGCACCTGGTAGATCTTTTCGCGCAGCAGGGCGCGCAGCAGCGCGGGCTCGGCGGCCATATAGCCCACCCGCAGCGCCGGGCTCACCGCCTTGCAGAAGCTGGAGTAGTAGATCACCCGGTCCAGCCCCGAGAGCGCGGCCAGCCGGGTCGGGTGGCCGGGGTGGAAATGGCCCTGCACATCGTCCTCGGCGATCAGCAGGCCGTGGCGCTGGGCCAGCATCAGCAGGCGGTGCAGATTCGCCGGGCTGCTGCCCCAGCCGGTGGGGTTGTGCAGGGTGGTCTGGACGAAGAGCAGGCGCGGCTTGTGCACGCGGCAGGCGGTCTCGAGCTCGTCCAGATCGATGCCATCGGGGCGGCGCGTGATCGGCAGCAGGCGCAGGCCCAGCTCGCGCAGGCGACCGAACATCAGGAAATAGCCGGGGTTCTCCACCAACACGGTATCGCCGGGCTGCAGCAGGGCGCGGCAGATCAGGTCGATCGCATGGGTGCCGCCAAAGGTGGTGAGCACGCGGCCGGCATCCGCCGCGATGCCCTGGCCGCGCAGCAGCATGGCGATGCGCTCGCGCAGCTCGGGCAGGCCCTGGGGCGGGCAGCGCGTGGCCATGCCGGCGGGGCTGCGTGCCAGCGCGCGCGTCAGCGTGCTGGCCGGCACGGCGTCCTGCAGCCAGCTGGCGGGCAGGGCGCCGCTGCTGGCCAGCAGCAGGCCGGCGCGCTGGTCGTTGGCCTGCTGGGCCAGCCACACGGGCTCCTGCTCCTCACCCGCCTCCAGCGCCGCGGCATCGGGCAGCACCGCGGCCACCCCGGCATTGACGAAATAGCCCGCCGTGCCCTGGCTGTCGATCAAGCCCGCGGCGGCGAGCCGGTCGTAGGCCACCACCACGGTGTTGGGGCTCACCGCCAGCTGCGCCGCCAGCTGCCGTATCGACATCAGCCTGGCACCGGCCGGCAGCTGGCCGCCCAGCATCAGGCCGCGCAGGCGCGCCTCGATCTGATCGGCCAGCGGGGTGGGGGAGTTGCGGTCGATGGAGAACATCGCGACCAGTCTAGGCCAGGAACTTGATCGCCAGCACCAGCAGCGCGCCGCCCATGCTCAGGTTGAAGACGCGGCGCTTGCGCGGGTCGTCCAGCCAGCGCCGGATCGCCACGCCGAACAGGGCCCAGCTGGAGCTGCAGGGAAAGCCGATCACCGAGCCCAGCAGCGCCGCCACCAGGCCGCCCTGCAGCGGGCCGAGGCCGGCGGGCATGAAGACCGAGGCAATCGTCACCGCCTTGACCCAGCTCTTGGGATTCACCGCCTGGAACATCAGGCCCTGCCAGAAGCTGGCCGGCCGGGGCGCAGCGCCGCTGCTGACGATGCCGCCGGCGCCGCTGAGCTTCCAGGCCAGCACGATCAGGTAGAGCGCGCCCGCGATGCGCAGCCCGTCCTGCAGCAGCGGTGCGCTGGCGAACAACCTACCCAGGCCCAGGCAGCAGACCAAGGTCTGCAGCGCCACGCCGATATTGATGCCCAGGATCTGCGGCAGCGCGCCGCGGTAGCCGAAGTTGGCGCCCGAGGTGGTGAGCATGACGTTGTTGGGCCCCGGGGTGCTGGACATCACGAAGCAGTAGGTCATCAAGGGCAGCAGTTCAGACATCGGCGCGGGCTCCTGGTTCAAGGTCCGCAAAGCCTAAGAGGGGCCCGCCGCCGCACCAAGAGACAAGCGCGCCCGCGCGGCACGCTGCTGTATCAGCCCGGCGCCTGATACACCAGCACCTTGAGCGCGCGCTCGGCCGAGATGTCGGCAAAGGCCGCGGGGTTGGTCAGGCGCTGCCGGAACACCAGCTCGGGTGCGAGCGCCAGCATCTGCTCCTGCAGGAAGGCCATGCCCAGCTTGGGCGTGTTGAGGCACAGCAGGGCCTGACCGCCCGGCGCCAGCAGCTCGGGCAGGCGGCGCATCAGGCGCGCGTAGTCCTTGCCGGCGACGAAGCTGCCCTTCTGGTGGCTGGGCGGGTCGAGGATGACGAGCTGGTAGGGGCCGCCGCGCGTGATCTTGCCCCAGGAGTTGAAGATGTCGTGGGCCAGGAAGCTGGCGCCCGCGGCCAGCCCGTTGAGCTGGTGGTTGCGCTGGCCGATCGCCAGCGCGCCGGCGCTCATGTCCATGTTCAGCACCTGGCGCGCGCCCGCCCGCAGCGCCACCAACGAGAACGCGCAGCTGTAGGCGAACAGGTTCAGCACCTTGGCGCCCGGGCGGGCGGCCATCTGCTCGCCCACCCAGCGCCGGCCCTCGGCCATGTCGAGAAAGAGGCCGTGGTTCTGGCCCTTGAGCACATGCACCAGGTAGCGCAGGCCCTGCTCGCTCACCACATGCGGCGCGGGCACGCTGCCGGCCATCAGGCGCGTCTCGGCCTGGCCCTCGTGCCGGCATTGGTAGACCCAGTTGAGCGCCTGACCCGGGGCCAGGTCTTGCCAGCGCGCCGCCAGCGCCGCCTGCACGGCCGCCAGCTCGGGCGCGCTGGCGGGCGCGAAGCTGGTGAGCAGGAATACCGGAGGGAATGCGTCCAGCGCCCATTGCTCGCAGCCGGCATGCAGGCCGCCGCGGCCGTGGAAGATGCGCTGGGCCTCGGTGGGCAGGGCCATGGTGGCGATGGCGGAGAGCAGGGCTTGCATGGCGGCAGTGTAGGCAGGCCGCCAACCGCCCCGTGCCGCTCCTCACCCAGGTCAACGCGGATTGTCAGCGCCGGCGGATTCGCCGACAGTCGCGGCTTGCTCCCAACGCCCGTCCAAGGCCCGCCCGTGTCCTCCGCTTCCACCCTCGATCTTGCCCCCATGGCAGCGCCCGCCACCCCCCTGCCCGGCGACCGCGCCTTCTTCGGCCATCCCGCCGGCCTGGGCTGGCTGGCCTTCTGCGAGCTGTGGGAGCGCTTCTCCTACTACGGCATGCAGGCCCTGCTGGTGCTCTACCTCAGCAACTACCTGTTCCTGCCCGAGCACATCGGCCAGGTGGCCGGCATCGAGACGCTGCGCGCCTTCATCGAGAACATCACCGGCCCGCGCTCGCCGCAGCAGCTGGCCTCGGTGGTGTTCGGCCTCTACGCCGGCCTGGTCTACCTGACGCCGCTGTTCGGCGGCCTGCTGGCCGACCGCTGGCTGGGCCGCACCAAGACCGTGGTGATGGGCGCCAGCCTGATGGCGCTGGGCCATTTCCTGATGGCCTTCGAGGCCAGCTTCCTGGCCGCCCTGGCCTGCCTGCTGGTGGGGGTGGGCTGCTTCAAGGGCAATATCGCGGCCCAGGTGGGCGCGCTCTATGCGCCCGGCGACAAGCGCCGCGCCAGCGCCTTCCAGATCTTCATGCTGGCGGTGCAGATCGCGGTGATCCTGGCCCCCATCGTGTGCGGCACGCTGGGCGAGAAGGTGGCCTGGCACTGGGGCTTTGGCGCCGCCGGCGTGGGCATGCTGATCGGCCTGGTGGTCTATCTGCTGGGGCGGCGCTGGCTGCCGGCCGAGGCCGCGCGCGGCGCTGCCGCGAAGGCCGAGCTGGCCGGCCAAGCCAGGCCGCGCATGAGCCGCCAGGAGCTCGCCCGCCTGCTGCTGCTGATCGCGCTGATCCCGGTGCTGGTGCTCTCGGTGGTGGGCAACCAGCAGTACAACAACGCCTTTCCGCTGTGGTCGCAACGGCATATGGACCTGGTGCTGCTGGGCTGGCAGGTGCCGGTGACCTGGCTGCAGGCGGTGGACGCCTTCTTCAGCACCGCCACCATGGTGGCCTCGCTGGCCTTCTGGCGCTGGTGGGCCGCGCGCCGCCGCGAGCCCGACGAGATCACCAAGATGGCGCTGGGCTGCCTGGTCAGCGCGGCGGCCCCGGCGCTGCTGATCCTGGCGGCCGGTCATATCGCGGCCACCGGCGAGAAGGTCAGCTTCGCCTGGACCGTGGGCTACACCCTGCTCAACAACCTCGGCTTTGCCAACATCATGCCGGTGGGCCTGGCGCTGTACTCGCGCGCCGCGCCGCGCCGCCTGGAAGGCCTGCTGATCGGCATCTACTACCTGCACCTGTTCGTCGGCAACTCCTTCGTCGGCTGGCTGGCCGGCCTGCTGGACGAGTTGCCCGGCGGCCAGTTCTGGGCCCTGCATGCGGCGCTGGTGGCGGCCGCGGGCCTGCTGTTGCTGATGGTGAAGCTGCTGTTCGGCAAGGTGCTGGCGCCGGACGACGCGCCAGCCTAACTGTCAGCAAGCCTGCGGTAGGCAAGCAGGAACAGCGTGCCCAGCAGCACGTCGATGGCCGCGAAGATGCCCAGCGGCAGTGGCGCCCGCGCGGCCGCCAGCAGGGCGAAGCTGGAGGCCGCGAACGAGAACTTCTCGAGCACGGCGGCCAGCATCACCGGGCGCAGCCGCGTGGGCTGCCTGGCAATCGCCAGAAAGGCGAACTGCCAGGCCAGCGCCAGGCCGATGAAGCCGTAGAAATGCTCCGGATGGGTGATCGGCGGCGGGAAGTCCCGCCCCAGCTGGCCCTCCAGAAAATACTGCGGCGCCAGCATGACGATGCCGTAGACGGCGGCCCAGAAGAACACGCGCTTGGCGAAGGTTTCGGATCTGTTCATGGCTGCAGAGTCTAGGCTTCGGCCACATGGCAGACCACGCAGAGCTTGTTGCCATCGGGATCGCGGAAATAGGCGCCGTAGTAATGCTCGTGATACTCGGGTCGCAAGCCCGGGGCGCCCTCGTCCGTGCCGCCATGGGCCAGGGCCGCCGCATGGGCCGCGCGCACCAGCGCCCGGCTGGCGGCCAGCAGGGCCACCATCTGACCGTTGCCGGCATGATGGGGCGCGCGGTCGTAGGGCTTGCCGATCAGGAACAGCGGGCGCGGATCGGGGCTCGATTGCCAGCCCGCCCATGGCCGGCCGGCATCGCAGAAGCGCGCCTGGATGCCGAGCGCGTCCATCAGCGGCCGGTAGAAGGCGAGCGCACGCTCGAAGTCACTCACGCCGACGAAGATGTGTGAAAACATGACTGAACAAGAGGGACGAGGTGGGCGTTGCGGGGTGATTCAGGCCTTTGCGGTCGCAACGAGCAAGGCCCGCTGTGCGGCCCAGGCGATCGGTACGCCGAACAGCAGCATATGGGACAGCAGGTCCAGCACGGTGGCGAGCGGCTTGAAGCTGACCGGATAGGGGAAGGCCGACAGCGGCAGCACCAGCAGCCGCATGGCCAGGAAGACCAGGGCACCGAACAGGACGCCCGCAAGCAGCGGATGCAGCGTCAGCGCCGGCAGGCGCAGCGCCAGCGCGAGGAACAGGCCCGCCCAGAGCAGCGAGATCGCAAAGTGCAGCGCCAGACCCAGGGCGGCGACCGGCAGGCCGCCGGCAAACGCGGCGCTGCCGAGCAGGCCGCTGGCCACGGTCTGCAGCAGGCGCACGGGCGTGGCGCCCTGGTAGGCGGCAAAGGAAATCGCAAACAGGATGTCCAGCGCGCCGGCGATCGAGCCACCCAGCAGCACGGCGTAAAGATGCGCAGCGTTCATGAGCGAGCGATTCTCACGATGCGCCGGCAGGCCTGACCAGTGCCATTGCTCACCTCGGGCGATCAGCGCGACACCGCCACCACACAGGCCTGGATGCGCCCCTGCACCGCGCCACTGCCGAAGGCCGCGGCGAGCGCGGCCTCGGCGACCTGGGTCGCCTCCTCGAGCCGGGCGGGGTCGATGGCTTCGATCTCGCTGCGCAGTGGCGTGCCCTGGCAGTAGGCCAGGGCCGGCAGGCGCGGCGATGCCGCGCGGCTCACGAAGCCGAGGGTGTGGAAGCGCGCCGGCGCCGCAAAGCCGGCGCGCGCCAGGTCGGCGGCCATCTGCGCCCGGTCGTGGTAGCCATGCGGCAAGCGCAGCAGAAACTGCGGTGGCCGTTCGGGAAACAGCGCCGCCAGCGCGCGGATCACGACAGCGGCGAACTCGTTGTGCTCGATGGCGTCCCAGGCGCTGAAGAGGAAGGCTCCGCCGGGCCGCAGCACACGGCGCGCCTCCGCCATGGCGACGGCCCGGTCGGGAAAGAACATCACGCCGAACTGGCACACCACCACATCGAAGGCCGCGTCAGGGAAGGGCAGGCTCATCGCGTCGGCCTGCTGCCACTGCACCGGCCGCGCCGTGCCGATGGCGGCCGCATGCTCCAGCATCGGCGCGTTCAGGTCGCTCGCCACCACGGCCGCCTCGGGCGGCAGGCGCGCCGCCAGCTTGCGCGTCAGCACCCCGGTGCCGGCGGCGACCTCGAGCACGCGCGCCGGCTGCAGCGCGGCGACGCGCTCGGCCATGTCGACGGCATAGGGCTCGAAGATCAGCGGCACCAGGTATTGCTCGTAGAGCTGCGGAATGGAGCCGGCAAACAGGCGATCGGTCTGGGCTGGGTTCATCAGCGGGCTTATACGCCGCAGCGCTCACGCTATCTTCATCAACCTTGCCCGCATATCAGCGTAAGCGGCCCGCAGCAGCGCCTCCAGGGCCGCGGCGTCGACGGCCTGGCCGGGCCGTAGCTTCACATGCCGCATCAGCTTGCCCGCGCCCTCCAGCAAGCCGGCGGGATCGGCGAGCTCGGCGCCGCGGAAGAAGCCGAGATTCACATGCGCCTTGAAGGCGTTGACATAGGCGAAGGCCGCATCACCGACACAGGCGGTCGGGTGGCCGTCGTGCAGCAGCTCCCGCACATCGTCGCCACAGCCGCGCAGCAGCGCGAAGCCATGCGCGGCGACGTCGCCCAGCTCGCCCGGGCGCGCGCGCAGCCAGGCCGCAAAGGCCGGGTCGCGGGGCAGGGCCGTCGGGAATATGAAGAGCGTGCCGTCGCGGCTCATAGCGCTCGGAGCAGCAGGCCCATGCCCAGCGAGCCGCAATGGCGCGCCGCCTGATGCCGGCCGGGCAGCATGTCGCACCAGCCGACCAGCCGGCCGCCCTCGCGGGCAACCACCTGGGGCACGGCACTTGCGATAGTCCCGGCCACAAACGCCCGAACCTGATCAAGCGGCGGCGCCTCGGTCAGCGCGAGAAAGCGCCGCCCGCGCGCCAAGCTGTCGAGGCAATGTCGAAAGGACTCGACGTCCGCCAGTTCGATGGGGGAAACCTGGAGGCTCATGGGGCGGGGGTGCAGCTTTCAGCCTAGACAGCTTCAACAGCCGTCAACGGTCAATCAGGCTTCTGCCAACGGAGCGCGGAAGAGCTCAGGCGCATGCACGGCACGAATGTCGATGCCAAGCCTGACCTCCTCGCCCTTGCCCTTGCGGTCCAAGAACTTGCGGATCAGCAGGTCTTGGATTCCGACGTAGACGGTGACATGGACCGATCCCTGCAAGCCGGTCACGCGGTAGCAAGGTACGCCATCCACCAGCTTTGGTGAACGAAGTCTGGGCCGCCTCAGATCGCTGAACGCCCAGCCGCCAGTTTCCGGAGCCAGCAGGCCGCCAATGGTGTGGGCTGCACCGCCGGAAATTCCCGTGGCAGCGGCGATCGCCATGGAGATGTCTGGCCAGTGCGACACCGAGGTGCCGCCGCTATGGGGCAGTCTGGCCAAATAGGCTTGGCCGCCCTGCCGCCCGACCACGTAGCTGGAAATCAAGTGCCGCAGCGGACGAAACGGATGAGGGCTTTGAAATGCAAACCTGAAGTCACCGCTTGCGTTGAACGCCGTCTGGAATTTGCATACGTGCTAACCCCCCGGAAGTCGCGTGATCACGTAACCGGTGTCGGCATATCCCGGCAGCTCGCGATACCTCGTGAGCACTGCCTCCATGAATTCTCTAGCGCTGCGATAAGTTGCCATTGAAGCCTAATTGGATTTGTGAAGTGTCAGCGTCTCGGTTAGCGCGAGAAAGCGCCACCCGCACGCCACGCTGTCGAGGCAGCGTCGAAAGGACTCGACGTCCGCCAGTTCGATCGGGGATATTCGCTCCGCTGGTAGTTGGCGGGTCCAACTCAGATTACGGCACAGGAGGATGAATGACATCGCCAGGGCCATAACCGTCCGGCAAAGGCCTGTCAGCCATTGAACCGTATTGTTAGCTGAAACCCGCTCACGCCGACACAGTGGCAATCCCGGTGTCCCGCTTGTTGACGTCTTGCGTCCCCATCCCGCTACGCCTGCCACACCCCATAGCCAGCCTCGCGCAGGCCGATGGCGAGCTCGACCTCCATGTCGCGGGCGGCCTCGTAGGGCATGGGGTTGTAGCACTCGTAGAGCGCCGGCAGCAGACGCACGCCGTACTTCAGCACGAAGCGGTTCGCCTGCACGCCGGCCATGTGGCGATCGAAGCGCAGATCGGGATCCAGCCCGGTCATACCCACGTAGACGCAGGGCTTGCAGATATCGTGCGCCGGGTTGGCCTTGCGGAAGGCGGGCTCGTTCCAGACGCGGTCGGACAGCTGCACGACGTAGACGTGATGATGATGGCGTTCGCGGGGCCGGCGGCTCATGGCAGGGCCGATTCTCGCCGCTGCGCCGGCAGCCGGGCCGTGTTCAGTCCACGAAGAAGTCCGGCAGGAAGTTCGTCGTGCCCGGCTTGACGCTGTAGCGGTCCAGCTCGGTGATGCCGTGCTGGCGCAGCAGATCCTCGTCGATGAAGAAGTTGCCGGTGGTGCTGCGCGCATCGCTGGTGAGCACCAGATGGGCGGCATCGGCCATGATCTCGGGCTTGCGGCACAGCGCGGTGTCCACGCCCGGGATCATCTGCAGCGCCGCGGTGGCGATCGGGGTGCGCGGCCACAGCGAGTTGACGCCTATGCCCAGCGGCCGGAACTCGCCCGCATGGCCCAGCGTGCATTCGCTCATGCCGTACTTGGCCATGGTGTAGGCCACATGGTTGGCAAACCAATGTTCCTTCATGTTCAGCGGCGGCGACATGTTCAGCACATGGGGGTTGCGGCCGGCCTTGGCGCTCTTCGTCAGCTCGGCCAGGCAGGCCTGGGTGCAGAGGTAGGTGCCGCGCACGTTGACGCCGAACATCAGGTCGAAGCGCTTCATCGGCGTGGCCGCGGTGGGCGTGAGGCTGATGGCGCTGGCGTTGTTGACGAGGATGTCGATGCCGCCGAAGCGCGCCACCGCCTCCGCCACCGCGGCCAGCACGCTGGCCTCTTCGCGGATATCGCATTGCAGCGGCAAGGCCTGACCCCCGGCGGCCTCGATCTCGGCCGCGGCGCTGTGGATGGTGCCGGGCAGCTTGGGGTTGGCCTCGACGGTCTTGGCCGCGATGACGATGTTGGCGCCGTCCGCCGCGGCGCGCTTGGCCACCGCCAGGCCAATGCCGCGCGAGGCGCCGGTGATGAAGATGGTCTTGCCCTTGAGGTTCAACATGCTTGCGTCTCCTGGTGTCCGAGCCGGCCCGCGCCGGGCGCGAGGCCGACGGTACACCAGTTCAGAGCGCGGGCGCTCAGCCGCGCGGCAAGCGCCGGCGCGCCCGCGGCAGCAGCAGCAACATCAGCCCGCCCAGCAGCATCGCCGCGCTGGCCGGCTCGGGCACGGCCGCCGCCACGCCCACCAGGCCGGGCTTGCTGAAGTCCAGCACGAAGGCGTTGCGGTCCACGCCGTCCGGCAGGCTGCCGATGCGCAAGCCCTGGTGGTCCAGGCTGCCGCTATAGGCCAGGAAGCTGGGCATGCCGCCGGCCGCAAAAAAGGCCGCGTCGCCGCTGAAGTTGATCACCCCGCTCAGCACCAGATCGCCCTGCACCAGCAGCAGGTCGCTCTGGGGGCCCAGCTCGATCTGCAGCGCGCCGAGCGGGTCCAGGCTCACCGTCCCGTGCACGGCCAGGGTGCCCGGGCTGTTGCCGGGTGCGAGCACGCCACCGGCCAGCACATGCACGGCGCCGGCAATGCTGCCGCTGCCGCCCAGGATGGCGCCGGCCTGCACCTCCACGTCACCCGTGAAGCTGCCGTTGACGAGCAGGCGGCCGGCCTCCACCGTCGAGACGCTGGCCAAGAAGGCCAGGCCCTGCAGGTCCAGCGTGCCCTGGCCCAGCTTGTGCAGGCCGCCCGCGCCGTTCAGCGTGGTGTTCACGCCCAGGTTGTGGCCATTGCTGTCGAGATGGGCGCCGCCGGCCTGCACCACCACGCCCGCCACATTGAGCAGAAAGCTCGGCTGGTTGACGCTGGCGCGCAGCACGCCGCCGTCGAAGACGATGCTGCCGTTGGCACGCACGATCTGCTCGGTTTCCAGCACGCCGCGCGCGGCGGCGGTGCCGTCCAGGTAGAGCGCGCCGCCGCCCGCCAGGCCCTGGCCCAGATAGGTCTTGGCGCTTTGCACCAGGCCGCCGCCGGCGATGCGCAGCGTGCCGCTGCCGCGCTCGCCGATATAGAGCGGGCCGGTGATCCAGCTGGCGGGCAGGCCGCCGGCGTCGGCGCCCTTCACCTCCACCGTGCCGCTGGCGCCGAACCATTTGCCGATCTCGCCCCAGGCGCTGCTGACGCGCGCGCCATTGCGGATATTGAGCTGGCCGCTGGCATGGCCGTCGTAAAGGTCGCCCGTCAGGCCCGCCAGGCCGTTGCCGACGACCAGGCCCTGGCTCAGGGCCAGCGTCGTGCCGTCCACCGTCACCAGGCCCTTGCCGAGCTTGGAGGCACCGATGTCCAGCGCCACGCTGCTCAGGCTGGCGGTGCTCTTGATGAGCAGCGTGCCGTCGCCGTTGTAGCCCACGAAGAAGGCGCCGCCATTGCTCCAGCTGGCGCCGTCCAGGGTGGCGTTGGCGATGGCGCTGGCCTCGCGGCCGATATAGGCGTTCTGGCTGCTGATGAGGGCGCCGTTGAGCGCGCTGAGCTGCGCCTTGCCATAGCCGCCGATGATGAAGTCGCCCGCATGGGTCCAGCTGCTGTTGTCGACGATGGCATTGCCCAGCAGCGCATTCCTGCTCAGGTAGTAGCTGGAGCCGGCGCCGATCACGCCGGTCACATCGCTGACGAGGGCATGGTCGTGCAGATAGAGCGTCGCCAGCCCGGCGCTGCCGACCACGAAGCTGTTGCTGTTGACCCAGCTCGAGTGCTTGATGTCCACCAGGCCCACGCCGTCGCTGCCGCCCACCGTGGTGTCGCGCGAGCCGATCCTGGCGTCGTTGGTGAGCAGCACGGTGCCGTTGTAGACGCCGTCACCCACGCCCACGTCGAAGCCCAGCGAGTTGGCCCAGCTGGCGCGGCTGCCGTCCAGCGTGGCCGCGCCATCGATGCTCACCAGCCCGGGCCCGCCGGCGCTGCCATTCAGCGTCACGCTGCCGCTGGTGAGGCGCGCGCCCTTGCTGAGCCAGACCTGCCCGGCCGCGCCGCTGGCATAGAGGGCCTCCACCGAGAGCGTCGCCGGCGGCCCCACCGAGGAGAGCTCGAGCGAACCGTAGACGAACGCGAAGCGCGCGCCCGCGCCGGCCTGCTGCACCGTGACGGTGTGGCCCGGCTTGATGGTGGCGGCATCGGCGCCGCCGGGCATGCTGGGTGTCCAGGTGGCGGCATCGAACCAGTCGCCGCTCTGCTTGGTTTCCACCGCCTGCGCCGCCGGCGCCAGGCCGATCAGGGCAAGCAGCAGCGCGGCGGCAAGTCCGGTGCGGCGGCATGGGCGGCGGCGTGAACATGGGCCTTGCATAGCTGCTCTCCCCGGTCGGGTGCGCCGCCGCCGGAAGCGCGACGGGACGTTCCGCAATGTCACACACATTGCGCCCGCGCGGGGGGCCCACCCCCTAGGAGCGTCAGCGCCGCTTGCCCTGCTGCTGCATCAGCTCGCTGACCATCTTCACCGGCGCGCTGCCATGGCTGAGGAACTCGGTGTGGAAGTCCTTCAGCGAGAAGGCCGCGCCGCGCTGCGCCTTGAGCTGCTCGCGCAGCGCCATGATTTCCGAGTAGCCGGCAAAGTAGCTGCTCAGCTGCACCGCGGTGACCTGGGCGCGGTGCCACTTCTCGCTCGCCTCGGTCTTGGACTGGAAGGCCTCGCGCTCCAGCAGCGCCTCGGCCTCGGCCTGGCCCTGGCCCAGCACATGGGTGCGGTAGTCGAGGATGGCGTTGCAGACGGTGCGCAGATTCCACTTCGAGTACATCAGCCACATCTCGGGGCTGGGCTGGCCGTCCACATCGCCCCAGCCGGCCTCCATCATCATGCGCTCGCCATAGACCGCCCAGCCCTCCACCATCGCGCCGTTGCCGAACAGGGCCTTGACCTTGGAGGGCGATTTGTTGGCGTGCAGCAGCTGCAGGTAATGGCCGGGGATGGCCTCGTGGATGCTGAGGATCTGCAGCACCCAGTGGTTGTACTCGCGCAGATAGCTCTCGGCCTCCTCGGGCGTGTACTTGTCCAGCGGGTCGACGTTGTAATAGGTCGCGCCCTGCGGGTCGAGCGGGCCGGGCGCGCTGATCGAGGCGCCGGCCACGCCGCGCATATAGGCGGGCGTCTCGCGCACCTGCAGCGGGCGCGTCGGGTCCAGCGCCAGCAGATCATGCTGCTCGACGAACTTCGCCAGCGCCGGGATCTGCGCCTTGATCTCGTCCACATAGCCGGCCGGGCTGACATGGTTCGCGCTGAGCTTCTCAATCACGCGGGCGATCTTGTCCAGGCGCTCGGCGGGCTTGGCGGCGTCGCCGAACAGGCCGGGCCAGAGCCGATCGGACAGCTCGCTCATGCGCTGGTGCAGCGCCTCCTTGTGCTGCAGCGCGCGCTCGTAGAGGCCGCGCGCATCGACGCCGGCCTGGATGTCGTAGCCGAACTTGGCCTCGAAGGCGGCCTGGCCGATGCGGAAGCTGCGCCCCGTGCCGGCGGCGGTCTGGCGCGCGTCCAGGGCCTTCAGCGCGGCGATATAGGCCTGCAGCGCGCGCTCGGCCGCGGCGTTGTGGCGCGCCAGGCGCTGCGCCGCCGCGGCGGGCAGCTGCGCCTGCTGCAGGGCCTGCGGGATCTCGGTGGCAAAGGTGGCCAGCGCGCCCTCGCTCTGCTGGATCGCCAGGCGCAGATGCTCGGGGCTGGGCTCCTGCAGCTGGGCCAGCGCGGCGCGGTAATAGGCCGGCACCTGCTGCAGGCGGCGCTCGATCAGGGCGAGGCGCCGCGGCAGCGGCGCGAAGTCCTTGTTGAGCAGCTCGCCGAAGGCACCGGCGACGTTGTACTCGGAGGGGTCCCATTGCCAGCTGCGGAACTCGCGCAGCGACCAGATGCTGCCGCGCAAATGGTTCTGCAGCAGCGCCAGATCACCCTGCTGGGCGGGCGTGAGCCGCGCGCGGTCCAGGCGCGCCAGGCGATGCAGCCAGGCCTCGCTGAAGCGCAGCTGGGCCTGGCGGTTGGCCGCCGTGGGCGCGGGCAGGCGCGCCGCGGCGGCGTATTCGCCGGCCGCCACCGCGGCCTCGGGCAGCAGCGCCCAATAGGCCTTCAGAAATGCATCCACCTCGGCATCGAAGGCGGCGGGCACCTGCTGCATCTTCGCGGCCGGCGCTGCGGCCGCTGCCGCCAGGGCCGGCACGGGCAGCCAGGCCCCCAGGGCCAACAGGCTGGCAAGCGCGCAGCGGGTGAGCATGGGGAGGCGGCGGGTAGTGTGGGTGGTCATGGGCGGGCTCGCTGATGAATCCGGCGCATTGTGCATGGCCGGCGGGCGCGCATTTTCAAGACGACATAATGCCGGCAATGCTGATGAATCCTCCCGCCCTGCGTGCCCTGCTGCCCGCCTGCTACGTGGCCCTCAGTGCCGCGCTGTTGGCCGGCTGTGGCCTGAGCTCGCCGCTGAAGAGCCCGCCCAAGCCCTCGGTCTACCAGAACGAGAAGTTCCAGGCCGACGAGACCTTCTCGCGCCTGTTCGACGCCGGCGTGGGCGAGACCTGCGAGGCCGCGCGCCGCGCCCTGCTGAGCCAGGGCTATGTGATCACCAATGCCAACACCGGCATGGTGATGGGCGCCAAGCGCTTCCAGCCCGATGGCGAGGAGCATGTGGAGATCTCCTTCAACGTGGTGTGCGTGCCCGACGGCCGCAACAGCCAGATCGCCACCGCCTTTGTCTCGGCCCAGCAGGACCGCTACGTCATCAAGAAGAGCGCCAACGCCACCAGCATCGGCGTGAGCGCGCTGGGCTCGATCTCGGTGCCGCTCTCGTCCTCGCAGGATTCGCTCGTCAAGATCGCCTCCGAGACCATCCCCGCCGGCGCCTTCTACGACCGCTACTTCGCGCTGATGCAGCGCATGTTGCGCGAGCAGGCAGCGGATCAGCCGCAATAGCCGGGCCCGGCCCGGCGCAACAGGAGTTCAAGCCATGGCCACCTACCGAACTCCTGGCGTCTATCTGGAAGAGATCCGGCCCTTGCCGGCCTCGGTGAGCGCGCCGGACAGCGCCGTGGTCGGCTTCTTCGGCTGCACCGAGCGCGGGCCGCTGCTGCAGCCGCAGGCCGTGCGATCCCTGCTGGAATTCGAGCAGCTGTTCGGCGGCGCGCCGGCCATGCTGCACGCCGCGCTGCAGCTGTTCTACGCGAATGGCGGCGGCGCCTGCGTGGTGAGCTCGGTGGGCCCGGCCCCGCCCACCCTGGCGGCCCTGCGCGCCGGCCTGGATACGCTGGCCACGCAGGCCGCGGTGACCCTGCTGGTCTGCCCCGAGGCCTGCAGCCTGCCACGCCCCGACTATGCCCAGCTGGTGCAGGCCATGCTGGCGCAATGCGCGGCCAGCGCCAACCGCTTTGCCATCCTGGATCTCTACGACGGTGGCCAGAACCGCGCCGACCTGGCGGCCCAGCGCGCGCTGTTCGGCAGCCAGCACCTGATGTTCGGCGCGGCCTATGCGCCCTTTGTGCGCAGCGCCTTCGCGCCCGGCCTGGCGCTGCCGCCCAGTGCCGCGGTGGCCGGCGCCTACGCCAGCACCGACCAGCAGCGCGGCGTCTGGAAGGCCCCGGCCAATGTCGCGCTGCAGCAGGTCAGCGCGCCGCTGCTGGCCTTCAGCGACCGCGACCAGCAGGCCTTCAACATCGATGCGGCGGGGGGCCGCTCGATCAACCTGATCCGCAGCTTCAGCGGCCGCGGCTGCCTGATCTGGGGCGCCCGCACCCTGGCCGGCAACGACAACGAATGGCGCTATGTGCCGGTGCGGCGCCTGTGCAGCCTGGTGCTGGCGAGCCTGCAGGCCGGCAGCCAATGGGCCGTGTTCGAGCCCAACGAGGCCTCCACCTGGACGCGGCTGGTGGCCATGGCCGAGAATTTCCTGACCCTGCTGTGGCGCCAGGGCGCGCTGCAGGGCCTCAAGCCCGAGCAGGCCTTCTACGTGCGCTGCGGCCTCAACCAGACCATGACGGCGGCCGACCTCGCCGCCGGCCGCCTGATCGTGGAGCTGGGCCTGGCCGTGGTGCGGCCGGCCGAGTTCATCGTGCTGCGCTATGCGCTGAAGTTAGCCGACGCCTAAAGCGGGCGCTCATACTGCAGGCGCACCGTCATGCCGCTGCGCCAGCGGTCGTCCAGCCGGTGCTCGCTGCCCTGCACCAGCACGCGGCGCTGCGTCAGCTCGTCGGCGTGCAGCAGATGGCTCAGGCTGGCGCGCCACTGGCCGCCGCCGGCCGGCTCCTTCCACAGCGCGTAGAGGTCCAGCACACGCTTGCTCGGCAGATCGATGAAGCGCGTCTCGGCCTGGCGCTGAGGCCCGCCCGCCTGCAGGTTCAGGTTGCCACCCCAGCTCAGCGCCGTGCCGGCGACGCGGTGGTCCAGACCCAGGTTCAGGCTGGCGGGCGTCTGCTGTGCCAGCCGGTTGTCGGGCCCGGGCACGGCCGCCAGGCGCGAGCGGTTGAAGGCCAGGTTGGCGCGCAGGTCCAGCGCCGGCAGCGCGGGCCAGAGCTGCTGCACCGCCAGGCGCGCCTCCAGCTCGATGCCCTGCAGCACGGCGTGGCCGCGGTTGGCGCGCGTCTGCACCCAGGCGCCGTTGACTGCTTGCAGCAGGTCTTCGACCACCACGTTTTCGATGCGCTTGGCATAGGCGTTCACGCCCAGCTGGCCGGCCTTGCCGGTGGCCCCGAGCGGATGGCTCCAGCCCAGGTCCAGGCTCCAGGCCAGCTCGGGCCGCAGCGCCGGATTGCCCTGCAGATCGGGCGTGGTGGGGCTGTTGTTGTTGGCCACGAAGCGGCGTGGCATCAGCTCGCGCGGCGTGGGGGCCTTGTAGCTGCGCGCCAGGCCCAGGCGCAGCTGGTCGCGGCTCGCGGGCAGCTTCCACAGCAGCTGGGCCACCGGGCTGAGCACGCTGGCGCGGCTCGTCACGCCCTCGAACACATTGCCCTCGCTGCGCTGGTGCAGGCCCTCCCAGCGCAGGCCCAGGGTGGCCTGCCATTGGGGCGAGAGCTCCCATTCGTCCTGCACGAACAGGGCCAGGCGGCGCACCCGCGCCTGGTAGACCTCGTCGAGGTTTTCCACCGGCAGGCCGCCGGGCAGGGGCTGCTCGCGCTGCAGGCGGTCTTCGTCGCGCTGGCTTTGTTCGCCGTCCCAGCCCAGGCTGAGCTGGTGCGCCTCGCCGGCCGGCCGGCGCCAGCGCCCGGCCAGGCTCAGGCCCTGATCCACCGCCAGCGACAGCACCTCGGCATCGCGGATCCAGCGGCCGTCGAAGTCATAGCCGTCGAAGTCGGCATGCGAATCGCGCTGGTTGCGCGTCAGCCCCAGCTTCAGCTCCCATTGCTGACCGTCCTCCTGCTTGCGCTGCCAGCTGAAGCGGCTGCGCAGGCTGTAGCCATGGGCGACGATGAGCAGGTCGTTGCGCGCCTGCTGGGGCGGTGCGCCGAACTCGCTGCTGCGCCGGTCCAGCGCGCCGCCGCGCGAACGGAACAGGCGCAGCAGATGGTCGGTGCCCAGGCTCTCGTCGGGCGCGAGCGTCCAGCTGGCGCGCGGCGCCAGCGTCAGCCGGTAGGAATGATCGAACTCGCGCTTGTCGGTGGCATAGGCCTGGATGAGCTGGCCCTGCCCATCGTTGGAGGCCTGGCGCACCTGCTGCCGCAGCGCCATCGGCCAGACCAGCTTGTCGCTCGAGACCCCCAGGCCCAGGCCCCAGGCCAGCGCGCCGGCGCGGTCGCCCAGCTGCAGGTCGGCGTTGGCGCTGGGCCGGTCGAACTGGCTGGCGAGGCCCAGCTTGAGCTCGCGCTGCGCGCTGCGCGGCACGCGCCGCAGCACGATGTTGACGCTGCCCGCGATCGCCTGGTTGCTCTGCGCCACCGAGGCGGCGCGTGAGACCTCGACGCGCTCGATCAGCTCGGGCGAGAGGCTCTCCAGCGCAAAGCCGGGCGGCACCGGCTCGCCATTCAGCAGGATCTGCGTGTAGCCGCCGCCCAGCCCCGACATGCGGATCTCCGCGCCGCGCGCGCCGTTGTTCACCACGCTCAGGCCCGGCATGCGCTGCAGCGCGTCGGCGAGGCGGGTATCGCCATGGCGCAGCAGGTCCTCGCGCCCCAGCACCACCAGGGCACCCACCGATTCGCGCCGCAGCGCCTGCGCGCTCGCCTCTCCCTGCACCTGCACCCGCTCCAGCTGTGCCTTGCCGCCATCGGCCGGCTGCGCCTGGGCGCAGGCCAGCAGGGGCGCGGCCCACAGCAGGGCCGCGCCGACCTTCTTCTCCCTCGTCTTCACTCGATCGCTCCTCCTCAAGGCCGGCGATTAGACAAGCACAATGCGCATCAATCAATCTTGATCGGATCGATCAACCTATGGCCAAGACCAGCCCCGCAATCCCCCTGCGCAGCGCCGTCACCCTGCTCAATTCCGACCAGGTGGTGCAGCGCCTGGGCATCAGCAAGCCCACGCTGTATGCCTATGTGAGCCGCGGCCTGCTGCAGGCGGTGGCCGACCCGGCGGACCCACGGGCGCGGCGCTATTCCAGCTTCGAGGTGGAGCAGCTGCAGCGGCGCAAGCAGCGCGGCCGGCGCGTGGAGCCGCAGGCCAAGGCGGCGCTGCAAGGCCATTGGCCGGTGCTGGAGACCGCGCTCACCGGCATCGTCGACGGCGCGCCGGTGTACCGCGGCGAGCCGGTGCTGGCGCTGGCACGTAGCGCCTCGGTGGAGGACGTGGCGCGGCGGCTCTGGCAGTTCGAGGCGGCCGACCCGTTCGCGAGCCCGGCGCCGCGCCTGAACGCCGCCTGGCAACGCCTGACGCGCGAGTTGCATGCCCAGCCGCTGAGCGAGCGCACGCTGGCGCTGTTCGCCCATGCCAACACCCAGCTGCACGCCCCGGCCTGGCTGCCGGAGGGGCCGGCGCTGGCGCAGGCCTGCGGCGAACAGCTGCGCGCGGCGGTGGCCTGCTTTCTGTGCCAGCCGCCGCAAGCCGCCCCCATCGCCACCCAGTTTGCGGACGCCTGGGGCCTGCGCACCAGCAACAACAGCAGGGCCGCCGAAGACGCGCTGCGCCAGGCCCTGGTGCTCTGCGCCGACCACCAGATGAACTGGGTCAGCTTCAGCGCGCGCGGCCTCGCCTCGGTGGGCGCGGGCCTGGGCGCGGCGCTGCTGGGCGCGCTGTGCAATCTGCCGGCGCAGTTCAACGGCGGCTCCTGCTCCCAGGTGGAGGCGTTGTGGGACGAGTTGCTGGCGGCGCCGCACCTGGAGACCGCGCTGCGGGCCAGGCTGGACCGCGGCGAGGCCCTGCCCGGCTTCAACCATTACGACTATCCGGCCGGCGACCCGCGCGCCACGCTGCTGCTCAAGCTCGCCGCCCAGCATGCGAAAGAAAAAAAGCTGCCGCCGATCGCGCGCCTGGCCGAGCGCCTCACCGGCGCCAAGCCGGCGCTGGACTTCGGCCTGGTGGCGCTGCGCCGCGCCCTCGCCGCGCCGCCCGAAGCCGCCGCGGCCCTGCTGATGGCCGGCCGCTGCGTCGGCATCCTGGCCCATGTGCTGGAACAGCGCCGCAGCGGCGAGCGCCTGGTGGCACGCTCGCGCTATGTCGGGCCCTGAGAGCCTGGCCGTCGTGCACGCCGCCTGGGCGGCATGTTTCGCGGTACAAACGCCTGCCGCCTTCTCACCAACGGCTTCTCAACCCGATCACTCTGGAGACCCCGCATGTTCAGCCACATCATGATTGGATCGAACGATATTGAACGGTCCAAGCGCTTCTACGACGCCGTGTTGGGCATCCTCGGCGCAGGCGAGCCGATACGCAACACCGCAAAGACGGGCCACACACGCCTGTTCTATCGCCATGCCGGCGCCACCTTCTGCGTCAGCGAGCCCATCAATGACGAGGCCGCCACCTTCGCGAATGGCGGAACGATTGGCTTCAGCTGCGACTCGCCGGAGCAGGTCAAGGCCTTCCACGACGCGGCCGTGGCTCAGGGCGGCATTTCGGTGGAGGATGCTCCGGGGCTGCGGGAGGGCCCCATGGGCCCCTTGTACCTGGCCTACGTCAGGGACCCGGATGGCAACAAGCTCTGCGCACTCCATCGGCCCAAGTGAGCCGCTAAGCCGCCCCCTGCGCCCAAGCGGCGCGAGGCCTTTCTTCGCAAGCCTTGAGAACCAATGCCGGCCACACGCGACGCCTCAAGACTGTTCGCCATCAAGCTGCTCCACAGCGTGGTTTGGGCCTTCTTTGCCGGCTGCATCGTCGCCATTCCCCTGGTCTCGTGGCGGGGCCACCACCTCACTGCGGCGGCGCTGATCGGCGTGGTCGCGCTTGAAGTTGCGGTGCTGGCTTTCAACAAGATGCGCTGCCCGCTCACCTCCGTGGCGGCACGCTACACCAGCGACCGGCGCGCGAACTTCGACATCTTTCTGCCCGAGTGGCTGGCCAGGCACAAAAAGCCGGTGTTCGGCGCGCTCTATGCGCTTGGCATTGTTTTCGCGTTGCTGCGCTGGGTTCAAACGCCGGGCTTGCAAGGGCAGTAGGGCCGCGCGCATGTGCAAAACTGCCAGAGACGCTCCTTTCATATACTAGGTGTCTGTCCATGCTGATTGCGTTTCGAGTCGGAATAGTCAACCTTGCACTTGCCGCGATGGCTGTCGTATCTCCCTGCGCACATGCCCAGTTGAAGGAGCCCACGTCGCAATCCGATCGTGAGCTGGTCGCGTCCGTGTCTAAGCGCCTGGCAAGCTGCTTCACGAGCCTGGGCGTCAAGGGCGCGTTCGCACTTGCGCCTACGCTGCCTGCTGAATCCGAGCTGGCGGCGGTTACCCTGCTGCCGGCCACGGGCCCTGTTGTCAATGACGGCTACGCCTACTGGCTTGCGCTCCATGCCTCTCGGAAGCAGGTGTATGTCAGGCAGGTCGGCGGCTTCGCCGGCGCACAGAAGCTGTATGGGCCGATCGCCATCGATGCACAGTGCGGCTAAGGCGCCCCAGCAGCCGCTTCGCCGCTGAATCAGGAGAGCTCCCATGTACACAGGTTCTTGCCATTGCGGCGCGGTTCGGATGACCTTGCCGTCCAGGCCCGAAGTGGCCACCGCCTGCAACTGCTCGCTGTGCCGCCGCATCGGTGGACCTTGGGTCTACTTCGAGTTCGGCACGGTCCAGATCGAAGGGCACCCGGAGGCCACGGCGGCATACATCTGGGGCGACAGGACGCTGCGCACCATTCACTGCCGAACCTGCGGCTGCGTCACGCATTGGGAGCCGCTGCAGGCGACGGCTGGCGCGAAGCACGGGGTGAACCTCGGGAACTTCGATCCGGAGCTGATCGCCTCCGTGCGAGTTCGGCGCTTCGACGGCGCGCACAGCTGGACATTCATCGATGCATGACCCGGTCGCATGGCCGGCCAGGCGCGCCGGCTGAGCCCGCGTCAGTGGCGCAGCGCGCCGTCGCCGCCGCCCATGGCGGCGGCGCGTTCCAGTAGCAGCGCGCGCTCGCGTGCGTTGCGCGTCAGCGCCGCGGCGCGTTCGAACTCGGCCTGCGCCTCGGCCGCGCGGCCGAGCTTGGCAAGCAGGTCGCCGCGCACGCTGGGCAGCCAGTGGTAGTTCTGCAGCGCCGGCTCCTGGCGCAGCGCCTCCACCAGTTCCAGCGCCGCCGCCGGGCCAAAACCGGGGCCGCTCGCCATGCCCACCGCGACCGCGCGGTTGAGCAGCACCACCGCATTCGGCTGCAGTTGGGCCAGCGCGTCGTAATAGGCCACGATGCGCGGCCAGTCGGTGTCTTCGGGGCGGCGCGCGCGCGCATGGCAGGCGGCCATGCCGGCCTGCAGCAGATAGGGCCCCGGCTCCTTGCCCAGCGCCTCGGCCCGCGCCAGCGCGGCCAGGCCGCGGCGTATCAGCAGCTGGTCCCAGCGGCCGCGGTCCTGCTGCATCAGCAGCACCGGCCGGCCCTCGGCATCGACCCGCGCATGCAGGCGCGAGGCCTGGATCTCCATCAGCGCCACCAGGCCATGCACCTCGGGCTCGTCGGCGCTCAGCTCGGCCAGCACGCGGCCCAGGCGCTGTGCCTCCTCGCACAGCGCGGGGCGCACCCAATCCTCGCCCGCGGTGGCCGAATAGCCCTCGTTGAAGATCAGGTAGATCACCTCCAGCACCGAGGCCAGGCGCTCGGCGCGAGCGGCCGCCTGCGGCACCTCGAAGGGCACCTTGGCGGCCTGCAGGCTGCGCTTGGCGCGCACGATGCGCTGCGCGATGGTGGGCTCGGGCGCCAGGAAGGCACGCGCAATCTCGGCGGTAGACAACCCGCCCAGCAGCTTGAGCGTGAGCGCCACGCGCGCCTCGGTGGAAAGCACCGGATGGCAGGCGGTGAAGATCAGGCGCAGCAGATCGTCGCCGATGTCGTCGGCGCGCTTGTCGTCCAGGCCGTCGACGAAGTCGGGCACCACCATGGCCTCCTGCGCCTGCAGCTCCTGGCCGAGTTCCTCATGCTTGCGCGCCTGCATGGCAAGCTGGCGCAGGCGGTCCAGGGCCTTGTGCTTGGCGGTGGTCATGAGCCAGGCGCCGGGCTTGTCGGGCAGGCCATCGCGCGGCCAGGTCTCCAGGGCGGCGATGAGCGCGTCCTGCGCCAGCTCCTCGGCCTGGCCGACGTCGCGCAGCATGCGCGCGAGCACGGCGATCAGCTTGGCGGATTCGATGCGCCAGACCGCCGCAATGCTGCGCTCGAGTTCGACCCGGTCGAGCTCAGGCATCGCTGCTGGCATTGGCCTCGGGGCAGGCGCTGGCATCCATGAAGGCCAGCTCCCAGATATGGCCGTCCAGGTCCTCGAAGCCATGCGCGTACATGAAGCCATGGTCCTGCGGCGGGCGCGGCACCGCGGCGCCGGCGGCGCGCGCCTTGGCCACCAGGGCGTCGACCTCGGCGCGGCTTTCGCAGCTCAGGCAGATCAGGGTCTCGGTGCCGGCCCTGGCATCGATGAGGGGCTTGCCGGTGAAGCCGCTCATGAAGCCCTCGGTCAACAGCATCGCGAACAGGGTCTCCCCCAGCACCAGGCAGGCGCCCTGCTCGTTGCTGAACTGCGGGTTGAACTCATAGCCGAGGCTGCGGAAGAAGGCCTGCGAACGTGCCAGGTCCTTGACCGCCATATTGATGAAGATTTGCTGGTGCATGAGATGCTCCTCTCAGTTCGTGGTGGACGCTTGGGACTCGAAGTCTTCCATTTCGTAGAGCTGGCGCACTTCGACCTCGCCGCCATCGCCCTGGCCGCGCTTGCCGAAGGGGGCCGGGAAGCGGCGCGCCCATGCCAGCGCCTCTTCACGTGAGCGCACCTGGATCAGGGTGTAGCCGGCGATCAGCTCCTTGGTCTCGGCATAGGGGGCATCGGTGATGCGCGGCTTGCCGTCCTGGTAGCGCATGCGCCAGCCGCTGCCGCTGGGCTTGAGCCCGTTGGCGTCCAGCAGCACGCCGGCCTTGGCCAGCTCCTCGTGATAGGCGGCCATTTCGGCCATCACGCCATCCTCGGGGGCCGGCATCTCGCCGGCCTCGCTCTGGGCATTCGCCCGCACCATGATCATGAATCGCATTGCTTCGCTCCTTGCAGGTGGACAGAGCGCGCCAACTTGCGCTCATGCCCACACGACGAAGCAGGCGCGGCGTTTTCGACAGGCCGCCGCGGGCTTCAGGGTTTTCCTGGCCTACTCATAGCAAGGGCCGACGCCGCGCACCTCCACGGTGGCCCATTCGGCCGCCGGGCAGCTGGCCGCGATCGCCAGCGCCTCGGCCTTGGTCTCGCAGTTGAGCAGGAAGAAGCCGCCCACCATTTCCTTGGCCTCGGCGAACGGGCCGTCGACCAGGCGCTGGCGGCCCTCGCGCAGCTGCAGGCGCACGGCGCGGTCGGTGGAGGCCAGGGAGTTGCTGGCCTCGAGCAGGCCGCGCTCCTGCAGGTCGGCGGTGAAGCGCAGCATGCGCTCGTAGACCTGCTCGCCCATCTCGCGGCCGCGCTCCTGGCGCTGGCCGGTGGGCTCGATGATCAGCAGCATATAGGACATGGATTCGCCTCCCTAGTGGTTCGCTTGCGCGTCATTGTGCTGGCTTTTTTTTGCCCGCCGGCGGCAGGGGGCTCAGGGGCTCTTGCCGCGCTCGCCCTCGATCAGCCGGCCGGCCTCGCCGCTGTTGCGCAGCCGGGCCAGCTGCATGTCCAGCGCGCGCACGAATTCCTGCAGCTCGGGCCGCTTGGCGAGGGACTGTGCCGAGAAGCCGACCCAGGCGGTCTGCGTCGCCAGCACAAGGCCGGGCTCCAGCTGCTCGGGCATGCGTTTGGCCCACAGCGGGTCGGCCTTGGCCAGGCGGTAGGCGCTTTCGATGCTGATGCGGTCGTTGGCGTAGCAGTCGATCTGCGCGCTGGCGAGCGCAGCGAGCGCGTCGCGGGCATTGCGGAATTCGGTCTTCGTCAGCAGCTGGCGGGCAAAGGCATCGCTGAGCTGCTGGCTCAGCAGATAGCCGCGCATCACGCCGATGCGCTTGCCGACAAAGTCGGCGGGCCATTGGCTGGCCGGGCCCAGCGCGGTCTGCCGGCGGCAGCTCAGGATCACTTCCTCGCGGTGCAGCGGGCCGACATAGCTGGCAATCCACTCGCGCCCGAGACCGCGGTAGGGCGGCAGGAAGCCGTCCACCTGGCCCTGCTCGGCCGCCATCAGCGCGCGTGCCCAGGGCATCGGCACCAGGCGCAGCTGCCAGCCCGGGATGGCCTGGGCGGCGCGCTGCACCAGCTGCACATAGAGGCCGGCGGGCTGCTCGTTCTCCACAAGGCTGTAGGGCGGGTAGGCGTCGTCCACCGCCAGCACCACCGGCTGCGGCTCGGCGGCGAGCGCGGCGCCCAGGCCCCAGCAAGCCAGCCATCCCGATAAGCTGCGTCGCCACATCTGCGTTCCAGGCCCCGCCTGCGTTGGATCTGCGTTTCAGTGTACGGCCGCTCCGGCGGCGCCTGCGCTGCGGGTAGCATCCGGACACACGCAGACTTGGGCCCCCTATGAAGCAACTCGCCGGACTGGACGCCAGCTTTCTGTTCCTGGAAACGCCCGAGATGCCCATGCATGTGGGCGCCCTGCATGTGCTGGAGCTGCCGCCGGGCTTCCAGGGCAGCTATCTGGACGCGCTGCGCACCCATATCGCCAAGCGCCTGCCCTATCTGGCGCCGCTGCGCCGCCGCCTCGCCAGCGTGGGGCTGAATGTGGTGACGCCGGCCTGGGTGGATGCCGAACCCGACCTCACCCAGCACATCGTGCCCGTCAGCCTGCCGCCCGGCAGCGGCATCGCCGCGCTGGAAGAGGCGGTGGGCCGGCTGCATCCGGTGCTGCTGGACCGCAGCCGGCCGCTGTGGAAGTTCCATGTCTTCGAACAGCTCTCGCCCGCGCCGGACGGCAGCACGCGGGTGGCCCTCTACACCCAGGTCCACCATGCCGCCGTCGATGGCCAGGCCGCGGTGGCGCTGGCCGCGGTGATGCTGGACCTGGGCCCGGTGCCGCGCGAGCTGCCGGAGAAGCCGAAACGCCAGCGCCATGAGCCCGGCACGTTGGCCCTGATGCGCGGCGCGCTGGCGCACCAGTGGCAGCAGTATGTGAAGCTGGCCAAGGCCCTGCCCGCGGCCATCGGCACGCTCGCCAGCCTGGCGGGGGAGACCCTCGGCCAGGCCGTTGCTGACAGGGCCGGCGGCCTCTCGCAGCGCCTGCGCGGCCACACGCCCGAGGGCGTGAGCCAGCTGCGCCTGGCGCCACGCACCCGCCTCAACCGCAGCATCGGCAGCAGCCGCGCCTTCGCCTCGGTGAGCCTGCCGCTGGCCGACATCCACGCGGCGCGCCAGCGCCATGGCGCCAGCCTCAACGACGCGGTGCTGATGATGTGCGGCTCGGCGCTGCGCCGCAGCTTCCTGGACTGGGGCGAGCTGCCCAAGAAGCCGCTCATCGCGGCGGTGCCGGTGTCGCTGCGCGCCGAGGGCGATGCCAGCTCCAACAACCAGGCCACCATGACCACGGTGAGCCTGGGCACGCATATCGCCGACCCAAAGAAGCGCTGGGCCCATGTGCTGGCGGCCTCGCGCAATATGAAGTCCTCGCTGGGTCATCTGAAGGACCTGATGCCGCTGGACTTTCCCTCGCTGGGCCTGCCCTGGCTGATGGCCGGCGCGGCGCGGCTCTACGGCAAGGCCCATGTGGCCGAGAAGATCCCGGTGCTGGCCAATCTGGTGATCTCCAATGTGCCGGGCCCGCGGCAGGCGCTCTACCTGGCCGGCGCGCGCATGCTCAGCAATGCGCCCACCTCCATCGTCGTGCATGGGCTGGCGCTCAACATCACGGTGCAGAGCTATGGCGACTCGCTGGAGTTCGGCCTGATCGCCTGCGGCGAGGCCATGCCCGATGTGGCGGCGCTGGCCCGGCATCTGCGCGCGGCCTTCAAGGAGTTCCAGGCCCTGCCGCCTGTCGCCAGCGCGACAGGCGACTAGGGCAAGCGCTCCATATGCGAGCGGGCGCGGCCGCTACCATGGCGGTATGACTGCAGCCCAGCGCAAGCCCCGCCTGCCCAAGCACGCCCAGCCGCAACGCGGCCTGCCCGCGGACGACCTGTCCTCCACGCACGACGATCTGCGCGCTCCCAACGCTTTCCTGATGATGCTGGAGGGCCGCGCGCCCTGGGAGTTCGCGGCCCTGCTGGCCAGCTACCCCTGGCTGCGCAAGCTGCCGCCGGGCGATGGCCATCCGGTGCTGGTGTTTCCGGGCCTGGGTGCCAACGACATCACCACGCTGGCGTTGCGGCGCTTCCTCGACGAGCTGGGCTATGTGACCCATCCCTGGGGCCAGGGCTTCAATTTCGGGCCGCGCCACGGCGTGCTGGAGCAATGCTCGGCCGACGTGAAGCGCCTGTTCCGCCACCATGCCAAGCCGGTCAGCCTGATCGGCTGGAGCCTGGGCGGCATCTATGCGCGCGAGCTGGCCAAGGAGCTGCCCGACCATACGCGCTGCGTCATCACCCTGGGCACGCCCTTCACCGGCCACCCGCGCGCCACCAATGCCTGGCGCTTCTTCGAGCTGGTGAGCGGCCAGCAGGTCAAGGACCATGCGCTGCTGGAAGAGATACGCCGTACCCCGCCGGTGCCCACCACCTCGATCTACTCGCGCACCGACGGCGTGGTGGCCTGGCGCTGCAGCGTGATGGAGCCCGGCCCGCTGAGCGAGAACATCGAGGTGCATGCCAGCCATCTGGGCCTGGGCATGAACCCGCTGGCCCTCTATGTGGTGGCCGACCGCCTGGCCCAGCATCCGGGCGACTGGCAACGCTTCGAGCCGCATGGCGCAAGGCGCTGGTTCTATCCGCGGAGCAGCCACTGATGCAGATCAGCGCCAACGGCATCGCCATCGAGGTGGAAGACCATGGGCCCGCCAACGGCGAGCCGCTGCTGCTCATCATGGGCCTGGGCATGCAGCTGCTGGCCTGGCCAGACGAGTTCGTGCAGCAGCTGGTGGCGCGCGGCTTTCGCGTGATCCGCTATGACAACCGCGACATCGGCCTGAGCCAGCGTTTCGACGAGCTGGGCGTGCCCCATGTGGGCCTGGCCTCGATGCAGCATCTGCTGCACCTGCCGGTGAAGAGCGCCTACAGCATCGGCGACATGGCCGAGGATGCGCGCGGCGTGCTGGACGCGCTGGGCATCGCGCGCGCCCATGTCTGCGGCGCCTCGATGGGCGGCATGATCGCCCAGCATCTGGCGGCCCGCCATCCCGCGCGCGTGAAGAGCCTGACGCTGATGATGACCACCAGCGGCTCGCGCCGCCTGCCCGGCCCCAACTTCAAGGTGCGCAGCGCCCTGCTGGCGCGCCCGCCGCGCGAGCATGAGGCGCTGGTGGCCCATTCCGCCGCCTTCATACGCCTGATCGGCAGCCCCGCCTACCCGGCCCCCAAGGGCTGGCTGGAGGCCCGCACCGACCGCGCCATCCGCCGCAGCTACCGGCCGCGCGGCATGCTGCGCCAGCTGGTGGCGGTGGCCGCCGATGGCGACCGCAGCGCCCTGCTGCGGCAGATCCAGGCCCCGACCCTGGTGATCCACGGCAGCGCCGACCCGCTGGTTCCGGTGCCCGCCGGCCGCGACCTGGCCGCGCGCATCGCCGGGGCGGCGCTGGACGAGGTCCCCGGCATGGGGCACGACCTGCCCCCCGAGCTCTGGCCGCGCTTCGTCGACGGCATCAGCGCCAACGCGGCCAAGGCCCCCTAAGTTTCAGGATGCGAGGCGGCGCCGCCTGCGCCTAGGCTGCGGGTGTCAAGACCTGACACCAGGAGCCGCCCATGATCTACGACCACCAAGTCCTTGCCAGCCGCTACGAGAAGGCCTTCGGCAAGCTCACGCCCTCGCAGTACCAGGGCTTGGATCAGATCCTGGGCTATGTGCAGCTGGACCCCGACATCACGGACGAGCGCTGGGTGGCCTATCTGCTGGCCACCGTCAAGCATGAGTGCGCCAACCAGTTCCACCCCATCACCGAGTTCGGTGCCGAGTCATACTTCGCCAAGTACGAGCCTGGCACCAGCATCGGCCAGCGCCTGGGCAATACGGAGCCCGGCGACGGCAGCCGCTACAAGGGCCGCGGCTATGTGCAGATCACCGGCCGCGCCAACTACCAGCGCGTCGGCCAGGCGCTGGGCCTGGGCTCGGCGCTGGTGAAACAGCCCGAGCTGGCGCTGGAGCCCAATGTGGCCTACCGCATCGCCTCGCTGGGCATGCGCATGGGCCTGTTCACCGGCCGCAAGCTGGCCACCTACATCAACGACGCGCAGTGCGACTATCTGAACGCGCGCCGCATCATCAACGGCACCGACCGCGCCCAGGACATCGCCGGCTACGCCCAGGCCTTCGAGACCGCGCTGCGCGCCGCGCGCCTGGACTGAGGCCGGAACTGCACCGGCTTCACCACGTTTTCCTGCCTGCACAGGGCGGGCCGATCGCGCTATGTTGCCGTTCTCGCTGCGCGCAAGGAGACCGGCCATGAACCTGAACAGCCTGAAGATCACCACCAAGCTCTGGGGCTTCGTGTCGCTGGTGGTGGTGCTCATCGTCACCATCGCGGTGGTGGGCGTGGCGCGCGGCAACGCCATCCTGGCCGAGGGGCGGGCCGCCCAGGGCGTCGCCACCGAGCTGGTGCAGGTGACCACGCAGTGGTACGGCATGACCGAGAGCAATGCCATGCGCAACCAGGCCCTGGCGCTGAGCGCCGAGCCGGCCATCAAGAATGCCTTCGCCAGCCAGGTCGAGAAGGCGGTGGCGGAGATCTCCGAGCTGCAGAAGCGCCTGGAAGCCCTGCCGCTGCGCGACGAAGACCGCGCCCAGCTGAAGAAGATCGGCGAGCTACGCGGGCAGGTGATCGAGACGCGCAAGAAGGCCGTGGCGGCGCGCGCCGAGGGCAATCCGGAGGAGGCCGTGCGCCTCGTCACGGAGCAGTACCTGCCGGCGATGGGCGGCTATCTGGGCGCGCTGAAGGAGCTGGTGAAGATGCAGGAGCAGCATGTCGTCAGCATCCAGAGCGACACCGAGGCGCGCCGCCAGCGCAACAGCCTGGGCATCATGGTCGGCCTGGTGCTGGTGATGGTGACGATCTTCTTCTCCACCGCCTGGCTGGTGCGCTCGATCCGCGAGCCGCTGGCGCAGGCCAATGCGCTGGCCGCCAGCATTGCCCAGGGCGATCTGCGCGGCAGCATCAGCAGCCAGCGCGACGATGAATTCGGCGCCCTGCTGCGCTCGCTCGCCGAGATGGCAGCGGCGCTGGTGAGCATGGTGGACCAGGTGCGCCACAGCAGCGACAGCATCGCCACCGGCAGCGCCGAGATCGCCACCGGCAACAACGACCTGGCGCAGCGCACCGAGCAGACCTCCAGCAGCCTGCAGTCCACCGCCTCGTCGATGGAGCAGCTGACGCACACGGTGCGCCAGAGCGCCGACAACGCGCGCCAGGCCAGCAGCCTGGCGGCCGATGCCTCCGGCGTGGCGCAGAAGGGCGGCGCGGTGGTGGGTCAGGTGGTCAGCACCATGCAGGAGATCAACGACAGCAGCAAGCGCATCGCCGACATCATTGGCGTGATCGACGGCATTGCCTTCCAGACCAATATCCTGGCGCTGAACGCCGCCGTCGAGGCGGCGCGCGCCGGCGAGCAGGGGCGCGGCTTCGCGGTGGTGGCCAGCGAGGTGCGCAGCCTGGCGCAGCGCAGCGCCGAGGCCGCGCGCGAGATCAAGACCCTGATCCAGGCCTCGGTGGAGCGGGTCGAATCGGGCAGCCGCCTGGTCAGCGATGCCGGCGCCACCATGAGCGACATCGTGCAATCGGTGCGCAAGGTGGCCGATGTGCTGAACGAGATCACCGCCACCTCGGCCGAGCAGAGCGCCGGCATCGCCGCCGTCAACGATGCGATCGCCAGGCTGGACCAGATGACCCAGCAGAACGCCGCCCTGGTGGAGCAGAGCGCCGCCGCGGCCGAAAGCCTGAAGGATCAATCCACCCAGCTGGACCGCGCCGTCTCGGCCTTCAAGACCTAAGGCTCCGGCGCAACGTGCACAATCGCGCCTTGCCCTGAGTTTCGAGGTTCGATCCATGCTGCATTCCTTCAAGCGACGCGTCGGCGTGCTACTCGTCTCCTTTGCCTGTATCTCCATCAGCCAGCAGGCCCGGGCCTTTGCCGCGGTGGGGCACTCGGCGGTGGGCGATGTGGCGGCAGCGCTCATCAAGGGCAGCCGGGCCGAGACCGAGGTGAAGCGCATCCTGGGTCCGGTGTCGCTGCACGACATCGCCGTCTGGGCCGATTGCGTCAAGGGCATCGACGCCTACAACGACTTCAAGTACACCGTCACCGGCCGCTATCCGGAATGCGCGCCGTTCGAGAACGCCGCCGAAGAGCTGTTGATGCGCGACTACGTGCAGCGCAACAACGATGCCTGCGCGCCCAAGCCGGGCGAGGAAAGCTGCCACAAGCAGTACCACTACACCAACCCCGCGGTGCAGACCGGCCGCTATGTGGCCGGCGCGGTGGGCACCGGCAAGAACGACATCGTCATGAGCTTGCGTGCCGCCATCGCCAGGCTGCAGGGCGGCAGCGTGCCGGCCCCCTACAGCCTGACGCACGAGCGCGAGGCCCTGGCCCTGCTGGTGCATGTGGTCGGCGATCTGCACCAGCCCCTGCACGTGGGTTCGATCTACCTGGATGCCGAGGGCAAGGTGATCGTGCCGCAGGCCGAGAGCTACGACCCGCTCAGCCACACGGTGGGCGGCAATGCCATCACCATGGTCGGCGGCAATCTGCATGGCTACTGGGACGGCGCGCCGAATCGCCTCAGCGAGGCCGAGCTGCAGGCGCTGCCCGAGGCGGCGCGCGCGGTGGCGCCCAGCGCCGGCGCCGTCAACACCTGGCCCCAGGCCTGGGCCGACGACACCATCCAGCAGGCAAGTCAGGTGTTCGAGGGCCTGAGCTACGGCGCGCGCCAGCAAAGCCTGCGCGGCCCGCGCTGGCTGACCACCCTGCCGCCCGACTACGACGCCCGCTCGCTGGCCCTCACCAAGGCCCAGCTGGCCAAGGGCGGCGCACGGCTGGCGCAGCTGCTGAAGGCGCTCTGGCCTTAACTCGGACCCGCGGCCGGCTTGCGCCTGGCGGCGCGTGGCTGCTGCGCCAGCTCCAGGCAGCGGCCCTCGGCCCATTCGGCCTGCATCTGCTGCATCAAGGCCTCCATCTCGGCGCGCTGGGCCGCCAGGCTGCGCTGCATGGCGTCGATCTCGGCGAGGCGCTCGCGCATGCTCTGCAGCACCAACTCGTGCGGCAGCTCCTCGCCCGGCGCCAGCAGCTTGCGCAGCACGTCCAGCGTGAAGCCCAGGCGCTGGGCCGTCTGTATCAGCAGCAGGCGCTGCAACGTGTCCTCGTCGTAGATGCGGTAGCCATTGCCGCCGCGCCTGGCGGCGGGCAGCAGGCCGCTGGATTCGTAGAAGCGGATCGCCGAGCTGGCCATGCCGCTGCGTTGCGCCAGTTCTCCGATCTTCATGTTCGCAGGCTCTTGACTTTGAAGTTGGCTTGAAGCTTAGCATGCGCATCATGAATCGCCCTCAAGGCCTGACCGGCCGAGAAGTACCGCCATGACGACACTTGTGATCAACGGCCGGCAACGCCAGCTGGATATCGAACCCGAGACGCCGCTGCTGTGGGTGCTGCGCGATGAGCTGGGCCTCACCGGCACCAAGTTCGGCTGCGGCATCGCCAGCTGCGGCGCCTGCACGGTGGAGATCGACGGCGTGGCCACGCGTTCCTGCGTGATGCCCATACAGGCGCTGGAGGGCAAGACGGTGCGCACCATCGAGGCCGAGCCCGACCGCATCGTGGCCGCCCTGCAAGCCGCCTGGCTGCAGCACCAGGTGCCGCAATGCGGCTACTGCCAGAGCGGCATGATCATGGCCGCGGCCGGCCTGCTGCGCGGCAATACCCGGCCCAGCGATGCCGACATCGCCGCCGCCATCACCAATATCTGCCGCTGCGGCACCTACCAACGAATTTACGCGGCCGTGCACAGCGCGGCCGCGGCGCTGCAGGGGGTGCCGGCATGACGATCAAGCGACGCGGCTTCCTGATCGCCGGCGGCCTGGCCGGCGGCGGCCTGCTGCTGGGCGTGGGCATCAGCACCCCGCCCTCGGCGCGCACGCGCCTGGGCGACAAGCGGGTGTTCGCGCCCGCCGCTGGCCAGCTGGCCCTGAACGGCTGGGTCAAGATCACGCGCGAGGGCCGGGTGATCGTGGCCACGCCGCGCGCCGAGATGGGCCAGGGCGTGCACAGCGCGCTGGCCATGCTGGTGGCCGAGGAACTGGACGCCGACTGGTCCATGGTCGGCACCGAGCAGGCGCCGGCGGCGCAGATCTATGCCAACGCGGCCCTGCTGCTGAATGTGGCGCCGTTTGAATCCGATGACGACGGGCTGCTGGCCCGCGTCGCGCGCGGCAGCCTGCAGCGCCTGGGCTACACCCTGGGCCTGCAGGTCACCGGCGGCTCGTCCAGCATCCGCGATGCCTGGGAGCCGATGCGCCTGGCCGGCGCCAGCGCGCGCGCCATGCTGGTGGAGGCGGCTGCGCGGCGCTGGCAGGTGCAGGCCGGCGAATGCGTGGTGAAGCAGGGCGTGGTGAGCCATCCGCCCAGCGGCCGCCGCGCCGGTTTTGGCGAGCTGGCCGAGGCCACGGCCGCCATCGACCCGCGCAGCGACGTGGTTTTCAAGGACCCCGGCAGCTACCAGCTGATCGGCAAGCCGCAGCCGCGCCTGGACCTGCCCGCCAAGGTGAACGGCCAGGCGCAGTTCGGCATCGATGTGCGCCCCGAGGGCCTGCTGTACGCGGCGATCCGCCACGCGCCGGCCTTCGGCGGCTCGATCAAGCGCCTGGACGACGCCAGCGCCAGGCGGGGCCGCGGCGTGGTGGATGCCTTTGTGTTGCCGGACGGCCGCGCCGCCGTGGTGGTGGCGGACCGCTATTGGCGCGCCAAGCGCGCGCTCGACGCGCTGCCGCTGGACTTCGAGCCCGGCCCGCATGGCCAGCTGGATTCGGCCCAGATCAGCCAGCAGCTCCGCGCCGCGCTGGAGGGCGGGCAGAGCGGCACGGGCTTTCGCAGCCAGGGCGACGCCGCGGGCCAGCTCGGGCAGGCGCGGCGCAAGCTGCAGGCCGTCTACGAGGTGCCCTTCCTGGCCCATGCGGCGATGGAGCCCATCAACTGCACGGCACAGTTCAAGGACGGCCGGCTGACGCTCTGGTGCGGCACCCAGGTGGCCTCGCTGGCGCGCTGGCGTGCCGCCCAGGTGGCCGGGCTGGACGGCGAGCGGGTGGACCTGCATGTGCCGCTGCTGGGCGGCGGCTTCGGCCGCCGGCTCGAGCTGGACATGGTGGAGGAGGCGGTGGCGATCGCCATGCGCCTGCCCGGCCGGCCCATCCAGCTGCTGTGGTCGCGCGAGGAGGACATGCAGCACGATATGTACCGCCCCGCAGCGATGGCCAGCTTCGAGGCGGCGCTGGATGAGGGCGGCCGGCCGCTGGCCTGGCTGAACCGGGTGGCGGCGCCCTCGGTGGGCCTGGCCACCATGGAGCGCCTGCTGCCCAGCATGGCGATGGACACGCCCGACAAGAACCAGATCGAGGGCGCCTTCGACCTGCCCTATGCGGTGCCGCACCTGAGCGTGCGCCAGCTGCGCGTGGCCACGCCGGTGCCGGTGGGCTCCTGGCGCAGCGTGGGCCATTCCTACAACGCCTTCTTCACCGAGAGCTTCATCGACGAGCTGGCCCACGCGGCCGGGCAGGACCCGTTCGAATACCGCCGCGGCCTGCTGGCCGCCAAGCCGCGCCATCGCGCCGTGCTGGAGCTGGCCGCTGCCAAGGCCGGCTGGGGTCAGGCCTTGCCAGCGGGCCATGCCCGCGGCATTGCCCTGCACGAGTCCTTCGGCTCGATCTGCGCGCAGGTGGCCGAGGTCTCGCTGGAAAGCGGCAAACCCCGCGTGCACCGGGTGGTGTGCGCGCTCGACTGCGGCATCGTCGTCAACCCCGACACCGTGCGGGCGCAGATGGAGGGCGCCATCGTCTACGGCCTCAGCGCCGCGCTGTATGGCGAGATCAGCATCAAGAACGGTGCGGTGGAGCAGGGCAACTTCCCCAGCTACGAGGTGGTGCGCATGGCACAAATGCCAAGGGTGGAGACCCATCTCGTGGCCAGTACGGCCGCACCCGGCGGCGTGGGCGAACCCGGCACACCGCCGATCGCGCCGGCGCTGGCGAATGCCCTGTTTGCCCTCACGCAGCAAAGGCTGCGGCGCCTGCCGCTGCGGCCGAAGACCTGAGGACTACACTCAAACCGCCGTCTTGCCCCACAGCCCTGTGCTGCATTGCGCCGATTCACGCATCACGCATTGGAGCCAGGCATGCCGGGTTACCAGGTCAAACAGGAGCGCGTCCACTTCGATGGGGTGGCCGCGCTCGACATCCGCTCCCTGCTCGACAAGCAGCAATACGCCGACCCGCTGGGCCAGGCCGAGGCCCTGGGCATCTCCAGCGCCCATTGGCCGCTGTTCGGCCTGCTCTGGCCCTCGGGCCTGAGGCTGGCCCAGGCGATGGCGGACCGCCCCCTCATCGCGGGCGAAAGCATTCTGGAGATCGGCTGCGGCTTGGCCCTGGCCAGCCTGGTGAGCCACCGCCGCGGCGCGCTGGTGACCGCCAGCGACTGCCACCCTTTGGCGGGCGCCTTCCTGCTCGAGAACCTCCTGCTCAACCAGCTGGCGCCGATGCGCTACTGCCATGGCGACTGGGCGGCCGCCCCGGCCGAGCGCCAGGGCGCCCAGCTCACGCCCGGGGTACAGGGCCGCTTCGACCTCATCATGGGCAGCGACGTGCTGTACGAGCGCGACGAGGGCGGCGCCCTGCCCCTCTTCATCGAGCGCCATGCCGCGCCGGTCAGCGAGGTGCTGATCGTGGACCCCGAACGCGGCAACCGCTCGGCCTTCAGCAAGCGCATGGCGGCGCTGGGCTACCGCCTGGAAGAGACGCTGCTGCACCGCGATCTGCCGCCGGCCCAGGCCTACCGCGGCCGCCTGCTGCGCTACCGCCGCGAGCAGGGATAAGTCTGTGCACAAGTCTTGAACAACTGGGGGCTTATCCACAGGCCCCGGCCGCGCGGCGAAGTTGTTATCGCCCGGGCCTGCACAATGTGCGCACCGGCCCACATGGTTTGGCAGCACCTAAGCGCTTGTCGGGCCTGCACAAAAGCCGCTTGTCCACAAATGCACGCCGGTTCTATTACGACTACCACCTTGAGAACCTTCAAATTCAATGGATAGAGAGTGCGGTGCGAAAATACGCCCACACAGCTCCCTGGTTCCATGAACACCTCCACCCTCCATGTGGCATCGACCGGCTTCGAGTCGGCCTGCCAGATTGGCGCGTTGCCGATCGGTCACCGCAGCCATGGCCTGCATGGCCACAGCTATTTCGCCAGCGTGCGTGCGCTGCTGCCCGCCGGCACGTTCGCGCCCTTCCCGGGCGCCGAGGTGGAAGAGCTGCGCCGGCGTCTGCTGGCCTGCGTCGCCCCGCTGGACCATGCGCTGCTGAACCGTCATATCGCCGAGCCCACCGACGAGAACATCGCGCGCTGGATCCGCCAGCGCCTGGAGGCGGAGTACGAGGTGCCGGGCATCCAGCAGATCGGCATCCAGAGCACCCAGCATTCGGGCGTGGATCTGGATGTGGACGGCCAGGCCCATGTCTGGCGGCGCTACCGCTTCCAGGCCGCGCACAAGCTGCCGAATGTGCCGCTGGGGCATAAATGCGGCCGCATGCATGGCCATGGCTTCGAGGTCATCCTCCATGCCAACCAGGACCTGGGCGAGCGCGACCTGAGCGTGGACTACGACCACCTCGACGAGATCTGGGCGCCCCTGCATGCCCAGCTCAACTACCAATGCCTCAACGAGCTGGAGGGCCTGGCCAATCCCACCAGCGAGGTGATCTCGGCCTGGCTGTGGGCGCGCATCAAGCCGCTGCTGCCCGAGCTCAGCTGGGTGACGGTGTACGAGACGGGCTCCTGCGGCGCCAACTTCGACGGCCGCCAGTACCGTATCTGGAAGGAGCTGACGCTGGACAGTGCCATCCAGCTCAAGCGCGCGCCGGCCGAGAGCCCGCTGCGCGCCATCCATGGCCATACCTACACGCTGCGCCTGCACCTCAGCGCCGAGCTCGACGCGGTGATGGGCTGGACGGTCGACTTCGGCGATGTGAAGACGCTGTTCGACCCGATCTTCAAGGCCATCGACCACCGCCCGCTCTACGAGATCGCCGACCTGCCCGATGGCGACACCGCCAGCCTCTCGGCCTGGGTGCTGGCCAAGGGCCGCGCCGTGCTGCCCCAGCTGGACCGGGTGGACATGTACGAAACCCGCGGCTCGGGCGCGATCGTGAGCGCCTCGGCGGCGGATGAGCTGATACCCGTATGACTTACGCCGTCAAAGAGATTTTCTATACCTTGCAGGGCGAGGGTGCGCAGGCCGGCCGGGCCTCGGTGTTCTGCCGCTTTGCCGGCTGCAACCTCTGGAGCGGGCGCGAGCAGGACCGCGCCGACGCGGTCTGCAATTTCTGCGATACCGATTTCGTCGGCACCGATGGCCAGGGCGGCGGCAAGTTCGCCAGCGCCGAGGCGCTGGCCGAGGCGATCGCCTCGCGCTGGCCGCAGGGCCAGGCCGGCAAGCCCTATGTGGTGTGCACCGGCGGCGAACCGCTGCTGCAGGTGGACGAGGCGCTGATCGCTGCGCTGCATGCGCGCGGCTTCGAGATCGCGGTGGAGACGAATGGCACGCAGCCGGCACCGCCTGGGCTGGACTGGATCTGCGTCAGCCCCAAGGCCGATGCCGAGATCGTGCTGACCCGGGGCGACGAGCTCAAGCTGGTGTTCCCGCAGCCACTGGCGCGGCCGGAGCGCTTCGCGGGCCTGCAGTTCCAGCATTTCTTCCTGCAGCCGATGGACTCGCTCTTGCAGAAGCAGCACACCCGCGAGGCGGTGGCCTATTGCATGGCCCATCCGCAATGGCGGCTCTCGGTGCAGATGCACAAGGTCATCGGCATCGAGTAGCCGGCGCTCCGGCTCAGGTTCAGGCCGGCTTGCCGGTGGGCATGTGCTGGTCCACCGCGTCCAGCACCTGCTCGGGCGCATCGGCCTCCAGCGGGGTCTCGTTGTTGAGCTGGCGCTGCAGGCGCTCGGTATCCAGATCGCCTGTCCACTTGGCCACCACCAGGGTCGCCACGCCGTTGCCGATCAGGTTGGTGAGGGCGCGCGCCTCGCTCATGAAGCGGTCGATGCCCAGGATCAGGGCCAGGCCCGCCACCGGCACACCGCCCACCGCCGAGAGCGTGGCCGCCAGCACGATGAAGCCGCTGCCCGTCACGCCCGCCGCGCCCTTGGAGGTGAGCAGCAGCACCGCCAGCAGGGTGAGCTGCTGGGTCAGGGTCATGGGCGTGTTGGTGGCCTGGGCGATGAACACGGCGGCCATGGTCAGGTAGATCGAGGTGCCGTCGAGGTTGAAGGAATAACCGGTGGGGATCACCAGGCCCACGGTGGACTTGCGCGCGCCGAGGTTTTCCATCTTGGCCATCATGCGCGGCAGCACCGATTCGGAGGACGAGGTGCCCAGCACGATCAGCAGCTCTTCCTTGATGTACTTGATGAACTTCCAGATCGAGAAGCCATGCGCGCGGGCGATGCTGCCCAGCACCACGAAGATGAAGAGCAGGCAGGTCAGGTAGAAGCTGGCCATCAGCTGACCCAGCTGCACCAGCGAGCCCAGGCCGTACTTGCCGATGGTGAAGGCCATCGCGCCAAAGGCGCCGATCGGGGCCAGCTTCATGATGTAGCCGATGATCACGAAGAGCACATGCGAGCCCTTCTCGATCAGGTCGAACACCAGGGTGCCGCGGCCGCCGAAGCGGTGCAGGGCGAAGCCGAACAGGGTGGCGATCAGCAGCACCTGCAGCATCTCGCCCTTGGCAAAGGCGTCGACCACGGTGCTGGGAATGATGGCGAGCAGGAACTCGGTGGTGCTCTGCATCTTGCCGGGGCCGGTATAGGCGGCAATGCCCTTGGTGTCGAGCGCGGCCGGGTCCACATTCATGCCGCTGCCGGGGTGCACCAGGTTCACCACCACCAGGCCGATCACCAGCGCCAGGCTGGAGACGATCTCGAAGTACAGCAGGGCCAGGCCGCCGGTCTTGCCCACCTTCTTCATGTCTTCCATGCCGGCGATGCCCACCACCACGGTGCAGAAGATGATGGGCGCGATCATCATCTTGATGAGCTTGATGAAGCCATCGCCCAGCGGCTTCATGGCCGCGCCGCTCTCGGGATAGAAATGCCCCAGCGCAACCCCCACCAGGATGGCGAAGATCACCTGGGCATAGAGCGATTTGTAGAGGGCTTGTTTGGGCTTCATGGCGGCTCCTGGGCGAATTGCGCCCATGTTGCATCGCAACAGGCCCGAAGTCTGTACGTGGAATTGCAGATTTGTGCCCCAGCACGAAGGCGGCGGGCTTGTCCAGTCACAAGTCTGTGGACAAGTCTTGCGCAGTTGGGCTGTTACCCACAGGCCGGCGCCCAGCGGCCAAGTTGTTGTAGATCCATACGCCCGCAAAAGAGGGCCCCGCGCACATGCTTGTGAATTCGCCAAGCCCTTGTCGCAGTTGGCAAAAGAACGCTTATCCACAGAAATGGGCCGCCTCTACTACGGCTACCAATTCAGATATCTAAAACAATGCTGTTGAAAACACGGGGCGCCCTTTTTCTGTGCTGTTGTCCTGCTGCAGCCCCGGCGCACGCCGCGCTTGGCGCGGGCCGCCGGCCCATGCACACTCGCGGCCCATGAACATTGCCGAGCTCCAGTCCCGACTGCGCGCCTTTGCCGCCGAACGCCAGTGGGAGCCTTACCAGACGCCCAAGAACCTGGCCATGGCCATGGTGGTCGAGGCCGCCGAGCTGGTGGAAATCTTCCAGTGGCTGACACCCGAGGAATCGCAGGCGATCGCGCAGGATCCCGCCAAGCACCAGCACCTGGGCGAGGAGATTGCCGATGTGCTGCTCTACCTGCTGCAGATCGCCGATCACAGCGGCGTGGACGTGGCCGCGGCGGTGGAAGCCAAGCTGGCCAAGAACGCGCTCAAGTACCCCGCCAAGGGCTGAACAGCCATGTCCGAGACCATTGCCGTCATCGACTTCGAGACCACCGGCATGTCACCGCAGAGCGGCGGCCGTGCCACCGAGATTGCCGCAGTGCTGGTGCGCGAAGGCCGGGTGGTGGACCAGTTCCAGAGCCTGATGCAGACCGGGGTCTGGGTGCCGCCCTTCATCGAGCAGCTGACCGGCATCAGCAACGCCATGCTGGCCAAGGCGCCGCCGGCCGAGGCGGTGATGCGCGAGCTGGCCCGCTTCACGCGCGGCTGCCCGCTGGTGGCGCACAACGCGTCCTTCGATCGCGGCTTCTGGCACTTCGAGCTCGAGCGCGCCGGCTGTGAGCCCGACCCGGCGCATGAGTTCGCCTGCACCGTGCTGCTGGCCAGGCGGCTCTATCCGGAGGCACCGAACTGCAAGCTCGGCACGCTGGCGCGCTACCACGCCCTGCCCGACACCGGCCGCGCCCACCGCGCGCTGGCGGATGCGCAGACCACCGCCCATCTGCTGCTGCGCATGCAGGACGATCTGGCCCAGCGTTATGCCGCCGAGCTGGGCAATATGGCGGTGGAGCATGGCCTGCTCGCGCGCCTGCAGCGGAGCGCCAGGACGGCGCTGAAGCGCTGTGTGCAGGACTATGCCAAGACCCGCCGGCCCCATGGCCAGGCGCTGCTGCACGCAAACTGAAGTCGAAAATATCGCGCTGTCAAGCGGCCGCAAGAACGCTTTTCGCTGGGAAAATTCCGCCCTTCGTTTTCATTTTCGACCCACTGGTTCTTCGTATGCCGAGTATTCAGGTACGTCCCGCAAGCCTGCGCGACGCCAAAGCCATTGCCGAAATCCACGTTGCAGCCGTGCAGGACGCCTACAAGGGTCTGCTGCCCGAAGCCACGCTGGACAGCTTCTCGGTGCAAAAGCGCCAGGCCTTCTGGCGCGAGGCGATCGACCTCTGCGAACCCCAGGTGATGGTCGCCCACATCGACAACGAGATGATGGGCTTTGTGGGCTTCGACCGTTCGCGCGACAAGGGCACGCCCTCCAGCACCGGCGAGATCTGGGCCATGTATGCCGCTCCCCAGCATTGGGACAAGGGCGTGGGCCTGGCGCTGTGGGACGCCGCGCGCGACGGCCTGCAGGAAGAGGGCTGCACCAAGGTCACGCTGTGGACCTATCTGCGCAACGAGCGCGCACTGCGCTTCTTCGAGCTGGCCGGCTTCAAGCGCGAGCTCAACACCACCAAGACCACCGAGGTGGGCAATGTGCGCCTCGAGGAGCTGCGCCTGCAGCGCTCGCTGGTCTGAGCGGCCAGACGGCGCAAACCAAGAGAGCCCGGTATGACCGGGCTTTTTTGCGTCCATTGCATGACTATTTAATTGCGCGTCTCAATCAGTATGCATGGGGTCAGGTCTTGCCTGAGCCCCGGGCGACTGTCGGAAAGCGCTAAAGTAATGCCTCCTTACTTTCTGACTCTCCTACAAGTGCTCGCGAAGATCACCTCCAAGAATCAATTGACCCTGCCGAAAAGCGTGACAGAACCACTGGGTCCGGTGCAGTACTTCGACGTGCAAACCAAGGCCGGGCAAATCGTGCTGACGCCGGTGCGCATCCAGCGTGGCGATGCCCTCAGAGCCAAGCTGGCCGAGCTCGATCTGAGCGACAAAACCATTGAGAGGGCGCTGGGTCAGGAAAAGCCGGCGGCGCCCAGAAAAGCACCCGCCAGGAAAAAACCGCTTGCGACCAAAAAAGCGGCTGCAAAACCATTGAGTGGCAGCTCGCGCCGCGTCGGCCGCAGATGAGCGGCCGGGGAAAGAAAAAAACGACCGCACAGGCATTGCGCGTGGCCATCGATGCGCGCGTGCTGCTGGCCAGCCTGCTGCGCGGCGATGGCCGTGCCACGGCGCTGCGGCAGGCCTGGCAGGCGGGCCGCATCCAGCCCCTGGTCAGCCCGGCGATGGCGCAACACCTGATGCATGGCCTGGCTTATCCGGGCTTCGGCTTGAACGCGGCGCAGCAGCAGGAGCTGCTGGCCGATTTCCTGCCCTATGCCGAGGTGCTGCGGCCGGTATCCAAGCCCGCGCCCGCCGCGCTGGGCGCGCCGGCCTGGTCGGCGCTGGAGCTGGCCGTTGCCGGCCAGGCCGGCCTGCTGGTGAGCGACGATCCCGCCCTGCAAGCCTGGCTGAAGCGCAGCCGCAGCGCGATGGCGCGCGCCGTGTGCGAACTGCGTACCTCCGACGCGCTGCTGGCGGACTTTTGTTGACTTGTTCGCAGAGCCCGTTGCGGGCGCTTGTTACATTGCGGCGGCTATGAGCAGTTTCGACAACAAGATCTCGAAGAACATGTGGAGGGTGGTGTTCTACGAACGCCGCCAGAACCGCGTGCAGATGGATCGCACCGGGCCCTGGTTACCGCAGAAGCAGCTGGCCATGAACTGGGCTCAATGGTTCGCCGAGCAGGGCTATTTCGTGGCCCTGCAGGACCAGGCGGGCACGCTGGAGCGCCTGCACCAGGGCCTGCCGGCCTGAGCTGGCGGGCGTCAGAGTAAACACGCTCTCAGGGCAGGGCCCAGCCCTCGGTGGCATGCGCATGCTGTTGCACGCGCATGGGGCAGAGCTTCTTGGCCACCGCCTTGTGCAGCACCGCCTCCGCCTGGGCCGCCGTCATGTGCAGGGCAAACCTGGCCCAGCGCTTTTGCACCAGTGCGTCGGCCCAGGCATCTTCCAGGGCCCAGCGGATCTCCTGTGGCTTGACCAGACCCTGACGCTGCAGCACGCGTGGCACCAGGGCCAGCACGAAGCGGTTGAAGTCGGCGCGCAGGGCGTCGGTGGGCAGCAGGGCTTCGATGCGCGCCAGACGCTGGCTCCAGCCGGGCGTGGCGAGCTGGCGCGTCACCAGGGCCTGCAAGGCCTGGATGGGGTTGAACAGGCGCAGGCGGTTTGGCGGCAGCACATGCAGCGGGATCAGCGCCGCCTGCTCGTGCGGCAGTTCGGTGACGAAGCTGCACAGCACGGCGATGCGCTGCCATGCCTGGCTGCCCAGGCCCGCGATCTCCGTGAAGGGGCCCGTGGCCAGGCTGCGCGCGATCTCGCTGGCCTCGGCCCAGCCATGGTTGGCCTTGGCCCGGTTGGCGGCGGGGCTCATCACCGCGAGGTTGCCGGCGGCATAGCCGGCGTCGTCGCGCACGCGGTCGACCGAACGCTGGTCCAGCGCATGGCGGGTGATGGGGCACCAATCGGTGTCGAGCTGCTGCAGGTAGTTGGGCGTCAGCAGCAGGGTCTCGAAATGGCGGCCGCGCGTCCAGGCATGGGTGCGCAGCTGCAGCCACAGCAGGGTGTGCGAGCGTGCCTTCAGGGTGCGGCGGCCGAAGGTGGCCTGGCCGGCCTGCCAGCCCTGACGCAGCGGCGAGTTGCTGAACAGATGTTCCACCGGCGGCGTGACGCCGTGGTGGGCATAGTCCCAGCCCAGTTCGAAGCCGACGCGCTTGCCGGCGGGCAGGGGCGCCAGATCCGGCATCCGGACCTCATCGGGCGTGATGCCCAGTTCGATCTGCGCCGGGATGCGCTCTTGGGTGACGCGGGGTGCTGCTGCGATCTGTGCCATGGTCTCTCTCCGGTTAAGGCACCTGCCACACGCTTGTCAGGAACCATATGGCACAGTGTGGGCGCTGGCTAGCTCATGGCGTGAGCTAGCTCAAACCACGGGTAAATACGGGAGAGGGCATGGACCGGACCGAGCGCTTCTACAAGATCGAGATGCTGATTCGCGCGCGCGAATGCGTCAGCTTCGCTGCGCTGCTGGAGGCTCTGGAGGTCTCGCCCGCCACGCTCAAGCGCGACCTGCAGTACCTGCGCGAGCGCATGGATGCACCGATCGAGTACGACGCCATGGCCAACGGCTACCGCTTCGGCCAGCAATGGCGCGGCACCAAGCATGAGCTGCCCGGCGTGTGGTTCAGCGAGAAGGAGCTGCATGCGCTGCTGACCATGCACCAGCTGATGTCCAGCCTGGACGAGGAGGGCCTGCTGACGCGCCATCTGCAGCCCATGTTCGACAAGCTCAGCGGCATGCTGGGCAGCGACGAGGCCGAGGCGCGCGAACTCACCAAGCGCGTCAAGCTCATCGTCACCGCAAGGCGGCGCGTGCCGTCCGAGCATTTCGAGACGGTGGGCAGCGCGGTGGTGAAGCGCCAGCGCCTGCGCCTGCGCTATCGCAAGCGCTCGGGCGGCGGCGCCAGCGTCAGCGAGCGCGTGGTCTCGCCGCAGCGCCTGGTGCATTACCGCAATACCTGGTACCTGGATGCCTGGTGCCACCAGAGCGAGGGCTTCCGGCGCTTCGCGCTCGATGCGATCGAGCAGGCGCAGGTCCTGGAGGAAAAATCCAAGGCGGTGAGCAGCAAGCAGCTGGAGGCCGAGCTGGACCAGGGCTATGGCATCTTTGCCGGTGGCAGGACGCAACAGGCCACGCTGGTGTTCAGCGCCGAGGCGGCGCAATGGGTGGCGCGCGAGGAATGGCATCCCAGCCAGCGCAGCGCCTGGCTGAACGATGGCCGCTGGCGCCTGGAGCTGCCCTATGTGGACGCCACCGAGCTGCTGATGGACCTGCTGCGCCATGCCGGCCAGGTGCAGGTGGAGGCGCCGGCCGCGCTGCGCCAGGCCTATGCCAAGCGGCTCAGGGAGGCCGCGGCGGCGCTGGACTGAACGCTCAGTCGCCCTGCTGCTTCAGGCGCTCGCTGTGCCAGTAGACGTCGTCGCCGCCCAGGCCGTCGAGGTTGGCGCGGTTGAGCACGCGGGCCAGCACGAAGAGCAGGTCGGAGAGCCGGTTCAGGTACTGGCGCGGCGCCTCGTTGATGGGCTCGGCCCCGGCCAGCGTGACCACGGCGCGCTCGGCGCGCCGCGCCACCGTGCGGCACACATGGGCGATGGCGGCGCTGCGCGTGCCGGCCGGCAGGATGAATTCCTTCAGGCGCGGCAGATTCGCGTTGTGGTCGGCCAGGGCCTGGTCCAGGCGCAGCACCGCATCCATCTTCAGCAGCGCATAGCCGGGCATGCAGAGTTCGCCGCCGAGGTTGAAGAGCTCGTGCTGGATGGTGATGAGCAGCTCGCGCACATCCTCGGGCAGGGGCTCGGCCAGCAGCACGCCGAGCTGGGAGTTGAGCTCGTCCACATCGCCCATGGCCTGCACGCGCAGGTGGTTCTTGGGCACGCGGCTGCCATCGCCGAGGCCGGTGGTGCCGTCGTCACCCGTGCGGGTGGCTATCTGGGAAAGTCGGTTTGCCATCTTTGTTCTGATGCTCAGCGGCCGGTAAAGCCCGCATCTTGCCTTACTCAAGCCCGGCCCGCGCCGGGCACCCGGAAGGTGTTCACCAACGCGGCCAGGTGTTGGGCCTGCTCACGCAAGCTCATGCCGGCCGCGGCCGTCTGCTCCACCAGGGCGGCGTTCTGCTGCGTCAGCTCGTCCATGTGCGAGACCGCCTCGTTGATCTGCACCAAGCCGCCGGTCTGCTCGGTGGAGGCCTGGCTGATGCGCGCCACCATCTCGGCCAGGCTGCGGATCGAGCTGACCGTGTCCTGCATGGTGACGCCCGCGCCATTCACCAGCTTGGCACCCGCACCGACCTGATTGACGCTGGTGGCGATCAGCTGCTTGATCTGCTTGGCGGCCTCGGCGCTGCGCTGTGCCAGCGCACGCACCTCGGAGGCCACCACCGCAAAGCCGCGCCCCTGCTCGCCGGCGCGGGCCGCCTCGACGGCGGCGTTGAGCGCCAGGATATTGGTCTGGAAGGCAATGCTGTCGATCACCGCGATGATCTCCTCGATCTTGCGGCTGCTGGCCTCGATGTCGCCCATGGTGCTGATGATCTGCGCCACCGCCTGGCCGCCGGTCAGCGCGACCTCGCAGGCGCGCTGGGCCAGGCCGCTGGCCTCGGCGGCCTGGTCGGCATTGCTGCGCACCGTCACGGTCAGCTCTTCCATCGAGCTGGCGGTTTGCTGCAGTGCCGAGGCCTGCTGCTCGGTGCGTTGCGAGAGGTCGTTGTTGCCCTGAGCCAGCTCTTGCGAGGCCTGGGCCACATGGTCGGCATTGCCGCGCACCTCGCCAATCACGCCGCGCAGGCCGTCGCGCATCGCCAGCAGCGACTGGTTGAGCTGGCCGATCTCGTCCCTGGAGCTGGCATCCACGTCGCCGCTCAGATCGCGGCGCGCGATCTGGTCGGCCAGCACCACCGCGTGGCCCAGCGGCACGATGATGCTGCGCGAGATGCCGCGCGCCACCAGCAGGATGACCGCCATCATCAGGGCCAGCAGGATCAGCACGATCCAGCTGCTCCATTGCAGTTCGCGCACACGCTGGCTCAGCAGCTTCTCCAGCGCATCCATGGCCTGCTCGCCGCAGACGAACATCGCGTCGATGGTCTTGGTGTAGCTGGCGATGTAGTCGGGCGCCGGGTACTTGAGCTCGGTGGCGGCGACGAGCTCCTGGCGCGTCAGCTGCAAGGAGCCCTCCACCTGGCTTGCCAGGTTGGTGATGGCGCCGGCGAGCTGACGCTTCAGCTCGGCGTCGACGGCAAAGCTCTTCTCGAAGGCCGTGACCATGCCGCTGTGCTGGTCGGAGGCCTGCTGCACCAGGCCGGTCAGCAGGGTACGGCCTTCCGGACCGATCTGCGCCTCGGCCAGGAAGCCGGCTCCGCGCGCACGCGCCTGGCCCATGGCCTCGGTGGCCAGCGGCAGCTTGACCAGGCTGGCGGTGATGAGGAAGTAGCTGGCGGCCTCGGGGTCCAGGATCAGGCCCGACTGGTCGACCAACTGATCGAGCAGCTTGAAGTAGACCGCGATCAGCTGCGCATGCTTGCTGCTGCTCTGTGCCGCCTTCAGCGACTTGGCATCCACCTCGCCGGACAGCGCCTGCCACTGCTGCTGCGCGTTCTGCCAGGTCTTGCGCATTGGCTCGGTCAGCTCCAGCCGGGTCAGCATGCCGTCCACCTTGGCGAACTGCTTCTTGACCTCGGCGTTCTTGGCGGCGCGCGCGTCCTGCACCGCGTTGTTACCGCCCAGCTGCGCGGCCGAGAGGCCACGGTGCTGTTGCGTGAGCTGGGTGAGTTTGACGAGTTGGCGCGCCGGCGCCAGGCCTTCGAGTTCACCCTCGGCGGCGGCGGCCAAGTCGCGCGCCTGCTTGATCTGGAAGGCCGAGGGGATGCTGAGTGCCAGCAGGACGAGCAGGCTCAACAGCAGGAGCTTGCGGCGGATGGTGAGTCGGTTCAGCAGGCTCATGGAGATTCTCCTCGGAGCGCAGAAAGGGCGGCAGCCATGCCACCCGAACGACTCAGCGCGTGCTCCCACCTGTGCTCTTGGGCAACAGGACCGCTGACTTGGCCTTTGCTAGTCTACGCAGCCGTGCGAACGCCGGCCAGCCCTTATTCGCGGCAGGGCATCAGCCGCGCCGGCCGCTGCGATGGAAGTCGGGCTTGCGCGCCATCTGCGAATGTGCCGGCTCGGTGGGTTCCGGGAAAGCGGCGCCATGATGCAGCTCGGTGGGCGGTGGCGGCACCGGGGGACTGGGGGCCTTGAACAGGTTCAGCACGATGGCCGGCAAGAGATCAAAGCGCACCGCGCCGGCCAGGGCTAGCACCAGCACCAACAGGATCAGCAGGGATGAAGCAAGGTCGGACATGGATGGCCTCCGGGCTGTGCGCGTGTAACGATGGTGGCACTGCGAGCGCGGGTGCACAAGTGGCGCGGCTTGCGTGATCGCAAGCATTCAGCATGGGTTCAGCCCCGGCTTCCTAGAATGCCTGTTCCACCGGCCCGGAGGATTCCGCCATGAACGCTGCCCTGCCTCGCGATCTGCTGCCCGACTATGCGCCGCGGCCCCTGCCTGCGGCGATGCTGGAGGCCTTGCAGGCGCGCTTTGGCAGCCGGTGCTCGGTGGCGCTGGCGCTGCGCGAGCAGCATGGCCGGGATGAGTCGCCCTTCGACGTGCCGCCGCCCGATGCGGTGGTGTTTGCCGAAACGAACGAGGAGGTGGCCTTGGTTGTGGCGCTGGCCCAGCAGCACCGCGTGCCGGTGATCCCCTATGGCGCCGGCACCTCGCTGGAAGGCCATCTGCTGGCGGTGCAGGGTGGGGTGAGCCTGGATGTGTCGCGCATGAACAAGATCCTGCGCGTGCATGCCGAGGACTTGACCGTGAGGTGCCAAGCCGGCGTGACGCGCAACCAGCTCAACAACGAGCTCAGGCACCAGGGCCTGTTCTTCCCGATCGACCCGGGTGCCGATGCCTCGCTGGGCGGCATGGCGGCCACGCGCGCCAGCGGCACGAATGCGGTGCGCTACGGCACCATGCGCGAGAACGTGCTGGGCCTGACGGTGGTGACGACGCAGGGCGAGATCGCGCAGACCGGTTCGCGCGCGCGCAAGAGCAGCGCCGGCTACGACCTGACGCGCCTGTATGTGGGCAGCGAGGGCACGCTGGGCGTGATCACCGAGCTCACGCTCAAGCTCTATCCGCTGCCCGAGGCGGTGTCGGCGGCGGTATGCTTCTTTCCCAGCATCGATGCGGCGGTGCAGACCACCATCCAGATCATCCAGATGGGCGTGCCGATCGCACGCTGCGAGCTGCTGGACGCCAACACGGTGCGGGCGGTGAACCTGCACGACCGCCTGGGCCTGCGCGAGTCGGCCATGCTGCTGATGGAGTTCCATGGCTCGCCGGCCAGCGTGGCCGAGCAGGCCGCCACGGTACAGGAGATTGCGCGCGAGTTCGGTGGCGAGGACTTCGACTGGGCCACCACGCCCGAGGCGCGCAGCAAGCTCTGGACCGCGCGCCACCATGCCTACCTCTCGGCCCTGCAGACGCGGCCGGGCTGCCGCTGCGTCACCACCGATACCTGCGTGCCGATCTCACGCCTGGCCGAGAGCATCAATGCCTCGGTGCAGGAGGTGGAGGAGGCCGGCATTCCCTACTTCATCGTCGGCCATGTGGGCGACGGCAATTTCCACCTCGGCTATCTGATCGACCCGGCCAAGCCCGCGGAGCGCGAAACCGCCGAGCGCCTCAGCCACCAGATGGTGGCGCGCGCGTTGGCGCTGGAGGGCACCTGCACCGGCGAGCACGGCATCGGCCTGCACAAGCAGGGCTTTCTGGTGGAAGAGGCGGGCGAGGCCGCGGTGGCGCTGATGCGCACGCTCAAGCGCGCGCTCGACCCGCACAACATCATGAACCCGGGCAAGATCTTCCGGATCTAGCGCTCAGTTCAGCTCGCTGACGCTGTAGCTGGGCGTGTCGCTGCCGCTCGCATAGCTGGCGGTGACGGTGTAGCGCTTGGTGGCGCCCGCCGCGCTGATCTGCACCGCATAGACCACGCTGGCGGCGGCCGAGGCGGTGACCTCCACCTTGGCGCTGGCAGCGTTGCTGGCAGCCAGCGTGGCGATCGAGCCCAGGGCGGGCCGCGAGGCCTTCAGCTCCCAGGGCTTGAGCAGGTAATCGATCTTGTTGCCGCTGCCGCTGCCGCTGGCCCAGTAGGGCTGGCGCACCTGGGCATTGGCCAGGCGGTACTGGGTGTTGGTGAGCGGGCCTTCCAGCTGGACCTTGCTGAGCACCAGATCGCCGATGGTGAGGGTGGGGGCACCGCTGGCGTCGTAGTCCACCGTGGCCACCGAGCTGTCGGGGCCGAAGCTGTAGTCGCCCAGCTTGCCAGCGAAGGCCGTGGTGCTGAGCTTGAGGTGGGCGTTGGCGTAGCTGCTGGCCTTGGTGTCGATCTCGCTGAGGAAGTCGATGCGGTACTGGCCGCTCAGGCTGATGGCGAGCCCGTCGACCGGGCCGGCCAGGTTGGTGAAGCTCATCGCGATGAAGCTGCTGGCCGGGATCTTGACGGCGTCGGCGGCGAAATTGGCCTCCACCGTGGCCGAGCCGGTGCAGGGGCCGGTGAACAGCTCCAGTTCCACACAGGTGAAGGCCTCGACCGCCAGCGCCTTGCCGAGCGCCAGCACCTGGGCGCGCGGCCGCTTGGCCCCCGCGGCATTGGCCGCGGCCGCGCTGGGGCTGCCCAGGTCGAACAAGGGGTTCTGGCCCAGCACCACGCTCTTGCTCACCGCCGTGTTGGCGGCGCTCAGGCTGCCCTCCACCGCCTTCTGCGCCTCGGAGCTGGCGGCGTAGAGGTTGTCGGTGGGGCTGCTGCTGTCGGAGGAGCCGCCGCCACCGCAGGCGGCCAGCGCGGCGGCCAGGCCGAGGGCAGCCAAGCGGCCGGGCCGCGGGTTGATGAGCACAGACATGGGGAACTCCCTGAGCGAGCGATAGCCAGCAAATTCTAGGAGTCGGCAGCCGCTTCGCGCGTCGCAAGTAGGGCGGCTAAGCCCCGCTATTGACCTGTTCAGCCCCCCTTCAATGTTCGGGGGCGGGCACGCTCCAGCGCTGCGTGATGTCGCCCAGGGCGTTGGCGCTTTCCAGGTGCACGCCAAAGCCCCACAGCCTTGCCACATGCTTGAGCACCTCCTGCGCGGTTTCATGCAGGGGGCGGTCCATGTGCTGGGTGTGGCGCAGCGTCAGCGAACGGTCGCCGCGCAGATTGACGTTCCAGACCTGGATATTGGGCTCGCGGGTGGAGAGGTCGTACTGCTTGGACAGGGCCTCGCGCACATGCTGGTAGCCGGACTCGTCGTGGATGGCCGAGATCTCGTAGTCCTTGAGCTTCTCGTCGTCGACGATGGAGAAGAGGCGGAACTCGCGCATCAGATTCGGGCTGAGGTACTGGCCGATGAAGCTCTCGTCCTTGAAGTTGCGCATCGCATGGTGAAGGGTGGGCAGCCAGTCGCTGCCGGCGATATCGGGGAACCAGCGCCGGTCCTCCTCGGTGGGCTGCTCGCAGATGCGCTTGATGTCGGTGTACATCGCGAAGCCCAGCGCATAGGGATTGAGGTTTGCCATGGGCTGCTGGGCGATCACATTGGTGTGCGACTTCAGCCACTCGATCATCATGCCGTCGCTGAGGTAGCCGTCGTCATACATCTGGTTCAGCAGGCGGTGGTGCCAGAAGGTGGCCCAGCCCTCGTTCATCACCTGGGTCTGGCGCTGCGGATAGAAGTACTGGGCAATCTTGCGCACGATGCGCACCACCTCGCGCTGCCAGGGTTCCAGCAGCGGCGCGTTCTTCTCGATGAAGTAGAGGATGTTCTCCTGCGGCTCCTCGGGGAAGCGGCGCGCGCTTTGCGCCTCGGCCTCCTTGTCGGCGCGGCGCGGCAGGGTGCGCCAGAGGTCGTTGATCTGCTGCTGGGCGTAATGCTCGCGGTCCTTGAGCCTGGCGCGCTCCTCGGCCAGCGAGAGCTTGGCCGGGCGGCGATAGCGGTCCACGCCATGGTTCATCAGCGCGTGGCAGGAATCCAGCAAGGCCTCCACCGCTTCCATGCCGTGGCGCTCCTCGCATTCGGCCACATAGTTCTTGGCATAGACCAGGTAGTCGATGATGGACGAGGCGTCGGTCCACATGCGGAACAGGTAGTTGCCCTTGAAGAAGCTGTTGTGCCCGTAGCAGGCATGGGCGATCACCAGGGCCTGCATGGCCATGGTGTTTTCTTCCATCAGGTAGGCGATGCAGGGGTCGGAGTTGATGACGATCTCGTAGGCCAGGCCCATCTGGCCGCGCTTGTAGTTGCGCTCGGTGGCGATGAACTCCTTGCCATAGCTCCAATGCCGGTAGTTCACCGGCATGCCCACCGAGGCGTAGGCGTCCATCATCTGCTCGGCGGTGATGATCTCCAGCTGGTTGGGATAGGTGTCCAGGCCATAGCGCTCGGCGGTGGCACGTATGACGTCGTGATATTCGTCGATCAGCTCGAAGGTCCAGTCGCTGGGCGATGCCAGGTGCTGGCTGGGGCGCCTGGGCAGGGGCTTCATCTCGCGCAGCGGCTCGGGCGTGCGGCGGCCGCCGTATTCGCCGCTGTCCGAGGCCCTTCCGATATTGCGGCGGTTCTCGATCTGGCTCATGTGCTTGCTCCTTCCTTCTTGAACAAGTCACGGAACACCGGGTAGATCTGCGCCACCTCCACCGCCTTGCGCATCGCGAAGGGATAGCCCTCGTCGGCCAGCTTGCAGTATTCCTCCCAGAGGTTCTGCTCCTGCTCGGCCACCTGCACATAGGCGAAGTAGCGGCACAGCGGCAGGATCTTCTCGGCCAGCAGCTCGCGGCAGCGGCCGCTGTCGTGGTGCCAGTTGTCGCCGTCGCTGGCCTGGGCGCCGTAGATATTCCACTCGGTGGGGGAATAGCGCTCGCGGATGATCTGTTCCATCAGCACCAGGGCCGAGGAGACCACCGTGCCGCCGGTTTCGGTGGCGTGGAAGAAGTTCTGCTCGTCCACCTCCTGGGCCTGGGTGTGGTGGCGGATGAAGACCACGTCGATCTTCTCGTAATGCCGCGTCAGGAACAGGTAAAGCAGGATGAAGAAGCGCTTGGCCAGATCCTTGCGCGATTCGTCCATCGAGCCCGACACATCCATCAGGCAGAACATCACGGCTCTTGTGGTCGGCACCGGCACGCGCACGCGGCTGCGAAAGCGCAGATCGATGGGATCGAGAAAGGGGATCCTGGCGATGCGTTCCTTCAGCAGCGCGATGCGCGCCTCGGTCTCGGCGATCAGGGCCTTCACATCGGGCTTGCTGGCGTCCTCGCGCTTGAGCAGCTCCAGGCGCTCCTCCAGCTCGTGCAGCTCGCGCCGCTTGCCCATGCCCAGTGCGATGCGCCGGCCTAACGCGCCGCGCATCGAGCGCACCACGTGCAGATTGGTGGGCGTGCCATCGCTGGTGTAGCCGGCCCGGTGCGTCTTGTACTCGGGGGTGTCGGCCAGCGTGGTGCGCGCCAGATTGGGCAGGGCCAGGTCCTCGAAGAAGACCTGCATGAACTCTTCCTTGCTGAGGTGGAAGACGAAGTCGTCCTCGCCCTCGCCGGAGTCGCTGGCCTTGCCGCCGCCCTGACCCTGGCCGCCACCCTTGGGCTTGGGCACGCGGTCGCCCTTCACGTGCTCGGTATTGCCCGGCCGCACCACCTCGCGCACGCCGCCCTCGCCATGGCCGAACACCGGCTCGCTGAGGTCCTTCTTGGGGATGTGCACATCCTCGCCGCGCTCCATGTCGCGGATGCCGCGCCCGTCCACGGCGCGGCGCACCGCCTCGCGGATCTGCTCCTTGTGGCGGCGCAGGAAGCGCTCGCGATTGCCTATGGACTTGTTCTTTCCCGAGAGCCGCCGATCAATGATCTGTTGCAGCATTTGTGCTCCTGGTTCAAGAACTCTTGCGCACTCTCAAGTACCACTCGCAGAGCAGGCGCACCTGCTTGGCCGTGTAGCCCTTGTCCACCATGCGCTGCACGAAGTTCTCGTGCTTCTTGGCCTCGTCGGCACTGGCCTTGGCGTTGAAGCTGATCACCGGCAGCAGCTCCTCGGTGTTGGAGAACATCTTCTTCTCGATCACCGTGCGCAGCTTCTCGTAGCTGGTCCAGGCCGGGTTCTTGCCGGCGTTGTTGGCGCGCGCGCGCAGCACGAAGTTGACGATCTCGTTGCGGAAGTCCTTTGGGTTGCTGATGCCGGCCGGCTTCTCGATCTTCTCGAGCTCGGCGTTCAGGGCCGAGCGGTCGAACACCTCGCCGGTGTCGGTGTCGCGGTACTCCTGGTCCTGGATCCAGTAGTCGGCATAGGTGACGTAGCGGTCGAAGATGTTCTGGCCGTACTCGCTATAGCTTTCCAGGTAGGCGGTCTGGATCTCCTTGCCGATGAACTCGGCATAGCGCGGCGCCAGATGCTCCTTGATGAAGCCGATGTACTTGTCTTCCAGCTCCTTGGGGAACTGCTCGCGCTCGATCTGCTGCTCCAGCACATACATCAGGTGCACCGGATTGGCTGCCACCTCGCTGGAATCGAAGTTGAAGACCTTGGAGAGGATCTTGTAGGCAAAGCGCGTGGAGACGCCGCTCATGCCCTCGTCGACGCCGGCATAGTCGCGGTACTCCTGGTAGCTCTTGGCGCGCGGGTCGGTGTCCTTGAGGTTCTCGCCGTCGTAGATCTGCATCTTCGAGTACAGCGAGGAGTTCTCGGGTTCCTTCAGTCTCGTGAGGATGGCGAACTGGCTCATCATCTTGAGCGTGCCAGGGGCGCACTTGGCGTCGGACAGCGAGGAGCCGCGGATCAGCTTCTCGTAGATCTTCACCTCTTCGCTGACGCGCAGGCAGTAGGGCACCTTGACGATGTAGATGCGATCGAGGAAGGCCTCGTTGTTCTTGTTGTTGCGGAAGGTCTTCCACTCACTCTCGTTGCTATGCGCCAGCACGATGCCGTCGAAGGGGATGGCGCCGAAGCCCTCGGTGCCCTTGAAGTTGCCTTCCTGCGTGGCGGTCAGCAGCGGGTGCAGCACCTTGATGGGAGCCTTGAACATTTCCACGAATTCCAAGAGCCCCTGATTCGCCAGGCAGAGGCCGCCGGAATAGCTGTAGGCATCGGGATCGTCCTGCGCATAGGTCTCGAGCTTGCGGATGTCGACCTTGCCCACCAGCGAGGAAATGTCTTGGTTGTTTTCGTCGCCCGGCTCGGTCTTGGCCACGCCGACCTGCTTGAGCACGCTGGGGTAGCGCTTCACCACCTTGAAGCGGCGGATGTCGCCACCGAACTCGTCCAGACGCTTCACTGCCCAGGGGCTGAGGATGCGGTTCAGATAGCGGCGCGGGATGCCGTATTCCTTCTCCAGCAGCGGGCCGTCCTCGGCCGCGTCGAACAGGCCCAGCGGCGATTCGTTCACCGGCGAGCCGGCCAGCGCATAGAAGGGCACATGCTCCATCAGCTGCTTGAGGCGCTCGGCGATCGAGCTCTTGCCGCCGCCCACCGGGCCCAGCAGATAGAGGATCTGCTTCTTCTCTTCCAGGCCTTGCGCGGCATGGCGGAAATAGCTCACCACCTGCTCGATCGCATCCTCCATGCCGTAGAACTCGGCGAAGGCGGGGTAGAGCTTGATGGTCTTGTTGGCGAACAGGCGCGAGAGGCGCTGGTCGTGGCGGGTGTCCACCGTATGCGGCTCACCGATGGCCTGCAGCATGCGCTCGGCGGCGCTGGCGTAGGCGAGGGGATTGCGCTTGCACTCGGCGAGGTATTCCTCAAGCGTGAGTTCCTCGACGCGGGTGCGTTCGTAGCGAGCGGCAAAACTGCTGATCACGTCCATGCTGACCTCCTGTGTTCGTGGGAGGCGACGCCGGATCCGGCAGCGATGCTGGCGTCGTCTGGGAAGTTCTGGCGGCGTCCTGAATCAAGGCGCCGTCAGAGCTTTCCTGAACTCGGCATGTCTACAGCTTCGATCAAGGCAAGCGAGTCAATGCTTTGAAAAAGAGGGCAGTTGGCGCCGCCCAAATTCGATCGCTTGACACCATGCTACGCCCATCCGCCATCATGTGCGCGGCAGGCGACGTGATGCCCTTCACACTGCCTTCAGCGTGTTGCGCGCACCGCCAGTTGACAGCTGTTTGCATGGCCCGAGTTTGCATGAAAAAAGCCGTGCGCTCCGGCACGGCTTCGCTGCATTGCTGCTTTGCTTTTCACTGCGGACCGCGCAGCCTGTCGATCAGGCCGTTGAGCTCGTCGAGCGAGCCGAACTGGATGCTGAGCTCGCCCTGTTCGCCGCGCTTGGTGCGCTTCTTCACCACGATCTCGACCTGTGCGGTGAGCAGATCGGACAGCTCTTCCTCGAGCCGCAAGAGGTCGCGGCTCTTCTCGTTCTTGACGCGCAGCAAGGGCGTCTGACGGCCCGCGCCCTGGCGCTGCACCAGCTTCTCGGCCTCGCGCACGCTGAGCTTCTTGGCGGCGATCTCGGTGGCACAGGTGATCTGGTGCGCGCCGTCCAGGGCCAGCAGGGCGCGCGCGTGGCCCATGTCCAGATCGCCCGCCATCAGCATGTTCTGCACCGGGCTGGCGAGCTGCAGCAGACGCAGCAGATTGCTGGCGGCACTGCGCGAGCGACCCACCGCCTGGGCGGCCTGTTCGTGCGTGAGACCGAACTCCTCGGTGAGGCGCTTCAGTCCCTGCGCCTCTTCGAGCGGATTGAGATCCTCGCGCTGGATGTTCTCGATCAGGGCCATCGCCGCGGCGGCCTCGTCGGGCACCGCCTTCACCAGCACCGGCACCTCGCGCAGGCCTGCCAGCTTGGCGGCGCGGAAGCGCCGTTCGCCGGCGATGATCTCGTAGCGCACCGCGCCATCCGGCTTGATGGGGCGCACGAGGATGGGCTGCATGATGCCCTGCGCCTTGATGCTCTCGGCCAGCTCGTAGAGCGAGCCTTCGTCCATGCGCGTGCGCGGCTGGTACTTGCCGGCCTGCATCTGCTCCAGCCTCAGTTGGCTGGGCTCGCCGTCACCGGCGGGTGCGGCGGATTCGCTGACTTTGGGGCCGAGCAAGGCCTCCAGGCCCATGCCCAGGCCCTTGGGTTTTTTTGTCACCATAGGGCGCGATTGTCCCTTACTGCCGAAGTTGGCCCAGCAGGGCCTGGCCGGCGGGCCAGTCGCCCAGTCCGGACGCCGTGTTGAGATGGCCCAGCGCGCCGGCGATCACCAGCTTGGCGCCCCAGTCGGCGGCCATTTGCGCGCCGCGCTCCGGTGCACAGAAGGGGTCATCGCTGCTCACCACCGCGATGGCGGGAAAGGGCAGGGCGCGGCGCCGGATCGGCCGCCAGTTGTGCAGCTGCGGCGGCATGTCATCGCGCTCGGTATCGGGCGGCGCCACCAGCAGTGCGCCCGCCACGCGGGCGCTGTGCCGGCTGTGCTCGGCCCAGCTGGCCACCAGCTGGCAGCCCAGGCTGTGCGCCACCAGCAGGGCCGGCCGGTGCAGCAGGCGGGCGTCGTTCAGGAGCACCTCGTCCAGGCGTGCCATCCAGTCGCCACGGCGCGGCCAATCCCAGTCGGCCTGCTCGATGCGCTGGTGGCCCAGCTCGCGCTCCCAGCGGCTCTGCCAATGCTCGGGATCCGAGTTCAACCAGCCGGGCAACAGGTATACAGGGTGATCCGACATGCTTTGGCTTTATGCTTTCAGTCCTTTTGTTTGGATTGTGCTGGAGAAGTCATGACGTACGCGGTGTTTGTGGATGGCCAGGAGGGCACGACGGGCCTGCGTATTCACGAGTACCTGGCCCAGCGCCAAGACATCGAGGTGCTGCGCATTGACGCCGACAAGCGCAAGGACGCGACCGAGCGCGCGCGCCTGCTGAACGCCGCCGATGTGGCCTTTCTCTGCCTGCCCGACGCCGCCTCGCGCGAGGCCGCGGCCATGATCAGCAATCCCAACACCTGCCTGATCGACGCCAGCACCGCGCACCGCACGGTGCCGGGCTGGACCTTCGGCCTGCCCGAGCTGTGCAAGGGCCAGCGCGAGGCCATCCGCGCCGCCAAGCGCATCGCCAACCCGGGCTGCCACGCCAGCGCCTTCATCCTGGCGCTGCGCCCCTTGGTGGACGCCGGCCTGCTGGGCGCCGAGGCGCTGGTCTCGGCCACCTCCATCACCGGCTACTCGGGCGGTGGCAAGAGCATGATTGCCCAGTATGAAGCTGGCGGCGATGCCAGGCTGCAGGCCCCGCGCCCCTATGCCCTGGGCCTGACGCACAAGCACCTGCCCGAGATGATGGCGCACACCGGCCTGCACCATGCGCCGGTGTTCCAGCCCATCGTCGGCAATTTCTACAAGGGCCTGGCGGTGAGCGTGCCCCTGCACCTGAGCCAGCTGCGCGCCGGCAGCACGCCCGCGCAGGTGCGCGAGGCCCTGGCCGCGCATTACGAGGGCGAGCGCTTCATCCGCGTGATGCCGCTGCGCGACCCCGCCACGCTGGAAGACGGCTTCTTCGATGTGCAGGCCTGTAACGACACGAATCGGGTGGACATCTTTGTGTTCGGCAGCCCGGACGACAAACCTGGCCAGATCCTCCTGATGGCGCGCCTGGACAACCTCGGCAAGGGCGCCAGCGGTGCCGCCGTGCAGGCGATGAATGTGCATCTGGGCGTGGAAGAGAGCCTGGGCCTTTGAGCGCGCTGCGGCAATGGCGGCGTGACGAGGAGGTGCCGCAGGCCGCGCTGGATGCGGTGCGCGAGGGCGTGTTCATCCACGGCCGCCAGCAGGCCCAGGGCAGCGATGCGCGCGACATCGCCTGCGCGCTCTACGAAGGCGATGAGCTGTTGGCGGGCGCTACCGGCCGTACCGAATTTGGCCGCCTCTACGTCAACTACCTCTGGGTGGAGGCCGATCGGCGCGGCGAGGGGCTGGGCGGCGCATGCCTGCGCCAGCTTGAGGCGCAGGCGCTCAAACGCGGCTGCGTGGACGCGCTGATCGAGACCCTCTCGGACGAAACGGCGCAGATCTACGAGCACCTGGGCTACGCCTGCATCGCCCATGTGCATGACTATGTGCCGGGCTTTACCCGCCACATCCTGCTCAAGGTCTGGAAGCCGCGCGACTGAGCGTCGCTCATGCCGCGGCGCGCGGATCGTGGCTGCGGTAGTGGTAGCGATAGGCCTGGATGAAGCCCAGCCTGCTGTAGAGACGCTGTGCCACGGCGTTCTCGGTGCCGACCTGCAGATAGGCCGCGCACGCGCCCTGCGCTGCCGCCTGACGCAAGAGGGCGCGGCACAGCTGCTCGCCATGCCCCTGGCCGCGCTGATCGGCCGGCGTGAAGATGTCGAACAGGCCGACCATGTCGCCCTCGCGTGCAAACTGGCCGCAGCAGAGCAGGGCGCTGTCGTTGCTGCGTTGCAGCAAAAAACCCTGGTAGGGAACGGCCGAGGCCTGCATGCGTTCGGCATGGGCGGCAATTTCGGTGGCGCTGGAGCCGCGCAGCAGGCCGACCGCCCGCGCATAGGTATCCGCATCCACCGCCCGCAAGACCTGACCCTCGGGCAGGCCCTGCCATGCCGCATCGACGAGATGCGCGCGCACCATCACATCGGCAGCGTCGAACTCGAACCAGCCGCGCCCGGCCAACTGTTGGTCCAGGTCGGCGGGTTGGCTGTAAGGGGTGATGCGCAGCACCAGCGGCAGGCCGGCGGCGTCGAAGCTGGCCTGGCAACGCGCCAGCAATTCATCCAGCGGCAGGCTGCCGGCCTGCAGGGCGTTGATGCAGCGCGAGCGCTTGGCCTTGCCGGGGGAAAGGCGTATCAGCCAGCCATCCACCCAGGCCTCCTGCGGCGGCGCGCTGGCGTTCAGGCCGGCCTGCTCGGCGCGCTGCGCCAGCGCCGCCAATGCTGCGGTGGCGTCCACCGTCACATCGTGGCGATGCGCCGCACCATCTCGCGGGCAAAGTCCACAAAGGCCTGGGCACCCTTGGAGCTGGGGTCGAACACCACGCCGGGCAACCCATAGCTGGGCGCCTCGGCCAGGCGCACATTGCGCGGGATCACGGTGTCGAACACCTTGTCGCCGAAATGGGCCTTGAGCTGGTCGCTGACCTGGTTCTGCAGGGTGATGCGCGGGTCGAACATGACGCGCAGCAGGCCGATGATCTGCAGGTCGGCATTCAGATTGGCGTGCACCTGCTTGATGGTGTTGACCAGGTCCGACAGGCCTTCCAGCGCAAAGTACTCGCACTGCATCGGCACCACCACGCCATGGGCACAGCACAGGCCGTTGAGCGTCAGCATCGAGAGCGAGGGCGGGCAATCGATCAGGATGAAGTCGTAGTCGGCGCTGGCGGCGGCCAGGGCGGTCTTGAGGCGGCGCTCGCGGCGCTCCAGCTCCACCAGCTCGACCTCGGCGCCCGCCAGCTCGCGGTTGGCGCCCAGCACGTCGTAGCCGGCCTTCTCGCTGTGCTGCTTGGCCTCGGCCACGCTGGCGGATTCCAGCAGCACGTCGTACACGCTCAGTTCCAGCGCGCGCTTGTCGATGCCCGAGCCCATGGTGGCGTTGCCCTGCGGGTCCAGATCCACCACCAGCACGCGCTGGCCCACCTTGGCCAAGCCGGCGGCAAGGTTGACGGTGGTGGTGGTCTTGCCGACCCCGCCCTTTTGATTGGCAACGCAGAAGATCTTGGCCATGGTCTTTTATTTTGTGCAGGCAGGATGGTAGCCGCGATGCGTAGCGGCCATGGTGAGATCAGCCCTTGGGTTTGATCCAGATGAGACAGCGCTGCGCATCCAGGCCTGGCACCTGCAGTTGTTCCACGTGAAACACATCCAGGTCGGCCGGCAGAGCGGCCAGTTCTTCCGTGGGGTGTTGGCCCTTCATGGCCAGCCAAATCGCGCCGGGTTTCAGGTGTGCCCGGGTCAGGGTGGTGAAGTCCAGCAGCGAGGCAAAGGCGCGCGAGGTGATCAGGTCAAAGGCCGGTACCTTGAGCGCCTCGACCCTTGAGTGTTCCCCGTGCAGATTGGATAAGCCCAGCTCCGCTGCTACCTGCTTGATAAAAGTGGCCTTCTTGGCCACGGCATCCACGCAGCTCACATCGATGCCTGGCTCGCAGATGGCCACCACCACGCCCGGCAAGCCACCGCCGCTGCCCACGTCCATCATGCGCAGCGGCTGGCCTTGGGCATGGCGGCGCAGCGCCGGCAGCAGGCTCAGGCTGTCGACCAGATGCTGGGTCAGCATGCCCTGGGGGTCGCGTACGGCGGTGAGGTTGTAGACCTTGTTCCATTTCTGGATCAGGTCCAGATAGGCGAGCAGTCGGTCCAGTTGCTTGTCGCTGAGCGTCAGGCCCAGGGTCTGCGCGGCCGCTTGCAGGGAGGGGCGCAGGGATGCGATGTCGGTCATGCGGCGGCGTTGCTGTCGTCGTTGGAGGCGGGGGTGGGAGAGCCGTCGAAGCCCTTGAAGCGGCCCTTCTTGAGGTGCACCAGCAGCAGGGAGATGGCGGCCGGGGTCACGCCCGAGATGCGCGAGGCCTGGCCCAGGGTCTCGGGCAGGTGCTTGCTGAGCTTCTGCCGCACCTCGAAGGAGAGGGCGCTGACCTGGCTGTAGTCCAGCTCGGCGGGCAGGCGCAGGTTCTCGAAATGCGCGGCGCGGGCCACGTCCTCGACCTGCTTGTCGATGTAGCCGGCGTACTTGACGCTGGTCTCCACCTGCTCGATCACGGCCGCGGCCAGGGTCTCGCCCAGCTCGGCGTTCAAGGAAGCGCGCGAAACATCGGCCTCGGGGCGGGCAATACGGCTTACCTCGGTCAGAGTGTCGAACACCACGCCGGGGCGACGCAGTAGGTCGGTCAAGGTGTACTCGCGCTCCAGGGCCTTGCCCACCAGGCGCTCGGCGTCGCCGGCCGGCAGGATGCCGGGATGCACCCAGGTGGACTTGAGCTTCTCTGTTTCACGTGAAACAGCATCGCGCTTGCGGTTGAAGGCATCCCAGCGTTGATCGTCCACCAGCCCCAGTTCGCGGCCGACCTCGGTCAGACGCAGGTCGGCGTTGTCCTCGCGCAGCTGCAGGCGGAATTCGGCGCGGCTGGTGAACATGCGGTAGGGCTCGGTCACGCCCTTGGTGATGAGATCGTCCACCAGCACGCCCAGGTAGGCCTGGTCGCGTGCCGGCAGCCAGGGGCCGCGGCCTTGCACCTGCAGGGCGGCGTTCAGCCCGGCGAACAGGCCCTGCGCGGCGGCTTCCTCATAGCCCGTCGTGCCATTGATCTGCCCGGCGAAGTAGAGGCCGTGGATGGCACGGGTTTCGAAGCTGCTCTTCAGCTCGCGCGGGTCGAAGTAGTCGTACTCGATGGCGTAGCCGGGGCGCAGGATATGCGCCTCTTCCAGGCCGGGAATCGAGCGCACGGCGGCCAGCTGGATATCGAAGGGCAGGGAGGTGGAGATGCCGTTGGGGTAGAACTCGTGCGTCGTCAGGCCCTCGGGTTCCAGGAAGATCTGGTGGCTGTCCTTGTCGGCAAAGCGGTTCACCTTGTCTTCGATGCTGGGGCAGTAGCGCGGCCCGACGCCCTCGATCACGCCGGTGAACATGGGGCTGCGGTCGAAGCCCGAGCGGATGATCTCGTGCGTGCGTGCCGAGGTGTGCGTGATCCAGCAGGGCAGCTGGCGCGGGTGCTGGGCGGCGTTGCCCAGGAAGCTGAACACCGGCACCGGGTCCAGGTCACCGGGCTGCTCCTGGCACTTTGAAAAATCGATGCTGCGGCCGTCGATGCGTGGCGGCGTGCCGGTCTTGAGCCGGCCCTGCGGCAGCTTCAGCTCCTTCAAGCGCGCCGAGAGCGAGACCGCCGGCGGATCACCGGCGCGGCCGGCGCTGTAGTTCTGCAGGCCGATATGGATGCGGCCATCGAGGAAGGTGCCGGCCGTCAGCACCACCGCGCGGGCGCGGAACTGCAGGCCCGACTGGGTGACGGCGCCGACCACGCGATCGCCCTCCACCATCAGATCGTCCACCGCCTGCTGGAACAGCCACAGGTTCGGCTGGTTCTCCAGGCGCTGGCGGATGGCGGCCTTGTAGAGCACGCGGTCGGCCTGGGCGCGGGTGGCGCGCACGGCCGGGCCCTTGGAGCCATTGAGGATGCGGAACTGGATGCCGGACTCGTCGGTGGCCGCGGCCATCGCGCCCCCCAGGGCGTCGACTTCCTTGACCAGATGGCCCTTGCCGATGCCGCCGATCGAGGGGTTGCAGCTCATCTGGCCCAGGGTCTCGATATTGTGGGTCAGCAGCAAGGTGCTGACGCCCATGCGCGCGGCGGCCAGCGCGGCCTCGGTGCCGGCATGGCCGCCACCGACCACGATGACGTCGAATTCCTTGGGATAGAGCATGGGGAGTGAGCCTCGATTCGGCGCCGTCGCAGGGATGTGCAAAGTGGCGCGGGCAAACCCTGGATTTTACGCAAGGGGCTGTGGATAAGTCACGGTCGCCAAGCTTGTCCGCATCGACAATATCGCGATGAATTGCCGTGACCATTGCGCCGCCTGCTGCATCGCGCCCTCCATCAGCTCGCCCATCCCCGGCATGCCCCTGGTCAATGGCATCAGCAAGCCGGCCGGCGTGCGCTGCATCCAGCTCGACGAGCAGGACCGCTGCAAGATCTTTGGCCGGCCCGAGCGCCCCGCCGTGTGCGGCTCGCTGCAGCCCAGCGAGCTGATGTGTGGCGAATCGCGCGAACAGGCGATGCGCTGGCTGGGCTGGATGGAGCGCGAGACAGCACCTTGACAGCGGGGCTGTATAGACTGGGTCGACAAGCCCATACGGAGACCAGCCCCATGACCCTCGATCGCCGCCTCTTGCTTCAATCCGGCCTGGCCGGTGGTGCCGCCCTGCTGGGCCTGCCCGCGGTGGCCCAGGCCGGCTGGCCCAGCCGCTCCATCCGCCTGGTCGTGCCCTTCGCGCCCGGCGGCAGTTCGGAGATCGTGGCGCGGGCTACCGCGGCCGAGCTCACCAAGACCCTGGGCCAGACCGTCTATGTGGAAAACAAGCCCGGCGGCGGCGGCAATATCGCGATGGGCGAGGTGGCGCGTTCCGACGACCAGCACACCCTGATCCTGGGCCATGTCGGCACCCTGGCGGTGAACCCCTACATCTACGACAAGCTGCCCTACGACCCCAACAAGGACTTCAAGCCCGTCACCCTGCTGGCCAAGGTGCCCAGCCTCTACGTGGTGCACCCCGATGTGCCGGCCAAGGACCTGAAGGAGTTCGTCGCCCTGGTGCGCAAGAACCCCGGCCGCTACAACTACGGTTCGGCCGGCAATGGCAGCGCTGGCCATCTGGCGATGGAATACCTGAAGATGGCCGGCAACCTCTTCATCCTGCATGTGCCCTACCGCGGCACCGGCCCGCAGCTGACCGATCTGCTCGCCGGCCGCCTGGAGGCCGCCTCGGTGGGCGCGCCGGCCATCATGCAGTTCATCAAGGCCGGCAAGCTGCGCTGCATCGCCACCGGCTCCAAGGAGCGCCTGGCCCAGCTGCCCGATGTGCCCACCGTGGCCGAGCAGGGCTTCCCCGGCTTCGAGATGACGCAGTGGTATGGCCTGATGGCGCCGGCCAGCATGGCCAACGCCAACCTCGACAAGCTCGCCACCGAGGCCGCCAAGGCGATACGCGCCAGCGGCTCGCGCGAGCGCCTCAGCAACGACGCCGCCGAGGCAGTGGGCAATACGCCGACGCAATTCGCCGCCTTCATCGCCCAGGAGCAGCAGCGCTGGAAGGCGGTGGTGGCGCGCGCCAAGATCAAGCCCGATTGAATGCTCAAGGGCTTGGCATCAGGCCTGCGCGCCCGGGCTGGCCACCGTGCGCAGATCCTGCATGACGCGCCCGCCCTGCAGGTTGATGACGCGCTGCGCCGCCGCGATAGTCTCTTGCCTGTGAGCAATCACTATCTTCGTAAGTGAGAGCTGGCGTAGGCTGGCGTTGACCTGGCGCTCGCGCTCCGGGTCCAGCGCGCTGGTCGCTTCGTCCAGGAACAGGAACTTCGGGCGCTTGTAGAGCGCGCGCGCCAGCAGCACGCGCTGGCGCTGGCCGCCCGAGAGGCTGGAGCCCATGTCGCCGATCAAGGTCTGGTAGCCCATCGGCATGGCGGCGATGTCCTCGTGCACGCAGGCCAGGGTGGCGCATTCGGCCACCCAGCCGGGGTCGGCCTCGGGGTCGAAGAAGGAGATGTTGTCGGCCAGGCTGCCGGCGAAGAGCTGGTCGTCCTGCATCACCGTGCCGATCTGCTCGCGCCAATGCTGCAGGCCCAGCTGCGCCAGCGGCACGCCGCCCACCAGGACCTCGCCCTGCTGCGGCGTGTGGATGCCCAGCATCAGCTTCAGCAGGCTGGTCTTGCCGCAACCCGAGGGGCCGACGATGGCCACCGATTCGCCGGCTGCGATCTGCAGATCGCAGCCGCTGATGACCTCGGCCTCGCCCTCGGCATAGCGGAAATGCACCCGCGTCAGCGTCAGGCCGGCGTCCGCGGGCAGGGGGCGCGGCGCGGCGCTGGCCGCCGCCTCGGCGGGGCTCAGCACGATGTCCGCCAGGCGTTCGCCCTGCAGGCGCAGCATCTTCAGCTGCACTGCCTTGTCGATCAGCGCGCTGACGCGCAGGCTGAACTGCTCCTTGTAGGCCAGGAAGGCGAACAACATGCCCACCGAGAGTTCGCGGTCCAGCACCAGCAGGGCGCCCAGCCAGACGATGGCCACGCGCTCCAGGCCGAACAGCAGCTTGTTGCCCAGGCCCATCCAGAGGTCCAGCTTGCGCCCCACCAGGCTGGCATTCATCTGCTCCACCACCAGGTTCGCAAAGCGCGAGCCGCGGTCGGCCTGGGCGTTGAAGAGCTTGATGGCCTGGGCGCCGCGCAGGCTCTCCAGGAAATGGCTGTTCTGGCGCGCCTCGTGCACCAGGGTTTCCTGCGTCGCCTCGCGCAGCGGCCGGAAGAAGGCCCAGCGCAGCAGCGCATAGCCGGCCACGGCGCCAAGCGCCAGCGCGCTCAGGCGCGGGCTGTAGACGGCCATCATCGCGAGCGTGATCAGCACCATGGTGCCGTCCAGCAGCGCCTCGATGAAACTGCCGGTGAGGGTCTTCTGGATCTCCTGCACGCTCGCGAAGCGCGACCAGATGTCGCCCATATGGCGCTTCTCGAACCAGGCCAGCGGCAGGCGCAGCAGATGGGCGAACACATTCGTCAGCCACTGCAGATTCAGCGAGGCCGAGAGGTAGAGCACCGCCCAGGAGCGCAGCGCGCCGATGGCGCCGGAGAGCAGCACCAGCAGGCCGAAGCCCAGGCCCAGGGTGACGAGCAGATCGCGGTCGGCGCTGACGATCACCCCGTCCACCACCCATTGCAGCAGGAAGGGCGAGAGCAGGGCCAGCAGCTCCAGCGCCAGCGCCAGCGCCAGGATCTGCGCCAGCGAGCGCTTCAGCCCGCTGATGCGGCCCAGCAGTTCGCGCCAGCGCGGCGCCGGCGCGGCGGCCTTGGGGGCGAAGGCCTGGCCGGGGCGCAGCTCCAGCGCCACGCCGGTGAAATGCTTGCCCAGCTCGGCCAGGCTCAGGCGGCGCTCGCCGCGCGCCGGATCGAGGATCAACGCGCCGCCGGCGCCGACTTCGCTGAGCACCACGAAGTGATTGAAGTCCCAGTGCAGCACGCAGGGCAAATGCAGCTGCGCGAGCTGCTCGGGCTCGGCGCGCAGCGCGCGGCCGGCGAGGCCCAGCTGGCCGGCCATGCGCACCAGCCCGGCCATGGTCACGCCCTTCAGCGAGACCGTGAAGCGGCCGCGCAACTCGGCCAGGCTCCAGCGCTGGCCATGCGCGCCGGCCACCATGGCCAGGCAGGCCAGGCCGCACTCGGTGGCCTCGCCCTGCAACACCACGGCCATGCGCGGGCCGCGGCCCGGGCCCAGATTCAGTCGATGAAGAAGATGCGCAGGCATGTGCTCAGACACGGCGTGCCAGGCTCAGGAGGGGTTCGAAAATCCATTCGATCAGGCGGCGGCGCTCCAGCAGCACATCGGCATCGAGCTGCATGCCCACCGCCAGCGCCTGTTCCTGCCCGTAGGCCTCGACGGTCTGCCGTTCCAGCTGCACGGTGATGCGGTAGAGCGGCTCGCTCGCCGGCCCCTGGCTGAGCGTGGCGGGCAGGGCCAGCTTGGCCAGCTCGCTGGCGCCCAGCGGCGTGCGCGAGACCTGCAAGACCTGACCCTTCTGCTGGCCGAAGCGCTGGTACGGAAAGGCCTGGTAGCGCAGCTGCACCGCCTGGCCCGGCCGCACAAAGCCCACCGCGCTGCTGGGCGCGTAGAGCTGCGCCAGCATGCGGGTCTGCGCCGGCAGCAGGCTGGCCAGCGCCGCGCCCGCGGCCACCGGCTCGCCGGGCTCGGCCTGCAGCGTGCTGACGATGCCATCGCTGGGCGCGCGCAGCACCAGCCGGCGCTTCGCCTCGGTCTCCAGGCCCAGGGCCTTGAGGCTGGCGAGGTCGCGGCTGATCTCGCCCTGCTGCACCTGCTGGCGCAGCGGCAGCTCGCGCTGCTGGGCTTGCAAGCTCAGCAACTCCCTGTGCAGGCCCTCGCGCTGTCGCGCCAGGGCCTGCTGCTGAGCTTGCAAACCCAGCAACTCCTCGCGTTTGGCCTGCACCTGGGCGCTGGACGCGAACTGGTCGCGGCCCAGCGCCTCCAGGCGGGCCTGCGCCTGTTCGGCCAGGGCCAGCCGCTCCTGCTGCAGCTTCGCCTCGGCGCTGATCTGCGCCAGCTCGCGCTGCAGGCCGGCGACGCGCAGCTCCAGCGCCTGCGCCTGCGAGCGCGCGAGCTGCTGCTGCTGGCCCGCGGCCTGACCCAGCGATTGCTCGCGCTCCGCCAGGCTTTGCGCGATGCCCTCGCCGGTCTGGCTGGCACTGTCCAGCGCGAGCACGAACAGCACCTCGCCGGCCTTGACGCTCTGGCCCTCGCCAACCGGCCTGGCCAGCACCGTGGCGCCCTGCGGCGGTGCGATGCGCAGCACCCCGCGGTCGGGCACCAGATAGCCGCTCACGCGGGCCTTGCGGGTGTATTCGGCGGTGCAGAGAAACATGCCCACCAGCACCAAGCTGCCCAGGGCCGCGGCCGTGAGCAGATGGAGGGGCAGGGGGCGATGCAGGCTGATGCTGCCGTGTGCAGCGCCGGCTTGCTCGCGAAGCGCTTGCTCGCGGAATCGCATCAATCCGCCGCTCAGGACGGTTCGGTGCTTACCAGCCGCCCTTGGGGCTGTCGAGCCCGTTGCCCATCGGTGCCAGGGAAGCAGCACCGCCGCCGATCTGCTCAAGCTTGTCCAGCGACAGCTCTTCGGGTTGACCCATCGGAGTCGACGGCGTGTCTTGGCTCAAAACCTGAGCGGTGGCGGCAATCGTGCTTTGAAAAGAAGTGTCCATGCTTTGCTCCGAACTGGTGTCAACGCAAATTGCGCGTTGAACAAATTGGAGCAGCGGGGGCTGTCGCGGGTAACTGTCAAGTCTTACAGGCCAGAGCCGCGGCGCTGAGACCCGGCGCGATTCCGATCATCGGATCAGGCCAAGTCGCAGGGACTTCAGCACGGCCAGATGCTTGGTTGAGCAGTCCAGTTTGTGCATGGCGTTGTTGAGGTGCAGCACGGCGGTGCGTTCGCTGATGCTGAGGATGGTGCCGACTTCCCAGGCGGTTTTGCCTTCCATGGTCCAGCGCAGGCATTCCAGTTCTCGGGGGGTCAGGCGAACGTTGTCGCCCTCCTTCGTCGCGTCCACGGGGTGCAGCACGCGCCAGGCAGCTTCCTGGGCGTGGACCGCAAACAGCTGCAAGTCAGCCACCATCCGGGTCACGGCATTTGGATCGTCTGGCAAGCGCTGATCTCGGTCCACGCCCAGAATGAAATGACGCCCTTCAGGCAAGTGGAGCGCCAAGGTAATGCCTGTGCAAAAGCCGTAGTGCGCCTGCGATTCCCACATATCGGCAGCGCCAGAGGCCACGTAGGTCTTCTGGTCCCAAATGATGGGAACGCTGTGGCGCTTGCAATGCTGCATGACGGGGTCACGCTGCCAGCTTGCATGGTCGGCGTAGATGTCGTGGAACGAGACGGGGACGTTGTCGATGGTCTCGAACCTGGTGTCGCCGAGAACCTGATCGATCACGGCGGTTGCCGAGATGGTTTCGAAGCCCAGCGAGTGGGCGAAGCGCACGACCTCCCCGCGGAACTCATCCCGGGTTCGCGCCTCCAGCACCGACTGGTACACACCCTGCAGCATCGCACCTTCCACATTCGCAAAGCCCATTGACGGGCACAACTGCAGCCCTCGCGTGCATCTCCCTGACAAGGTTTACAGCTATCGGCGAAGTGAGCAAGTTCCGAAACTGCCCGGACGGGTCGCTCAGACCTAACCTCTCAACTTCAACGAAGCAGATGACGCCAGCTTGGATTGTGTACGCATGGCCGCGGATATTGTGCGAAGCAAGGCGCGCACCCTGTCTGCAGTTCGCTCATTTAAGTACCCGGGTGTTGGTCGCGGGCGACGCGGCGCGGCCGTCCACCGGGCAAACCCTGTGGTTCGGCGAGTCGGGCCATGGGGCCGCCGGGGTGGCCTGGGATTGGGTGCGCCTGCCCTATGGCGTGGTGGCGATGGCCGATCCGATGGCACTGATCACCAATCTGCAGCTGGTCAACACCGCCGGCGAGGTGCTGGCGCCGATGGAATCGGTGCGCCAGCTCAACGAGATCGTGCACGCGCTGCCCTGGCAGAGCGAGGTGCAGCGCGCGCTAGGGGTGCATTGAGGTTTAGCGCGACACCGCGTTGCGCATGGAGTGCGCAACGTAGCTGAGGCAGGCCACCGTCAGCGCCACGCCCACCAGCATCGGCGGCAGCAGCTTGGCCAGGTCCAGGGTCTCGCCCTTCAGTACCAGCATCATCTGGGTGTTCTGGGCAAGACCTGGCACCCAGTAGTACCAGGCCGCCTCGCCGCCCGGGTTGAGCAGGCTCACCATTGGTGCCAGGCCCACCAGGGTGATGATGATGGTGCTGCTGGCCTGCGCCTCCTTGAAGGTCTTGGAGCGGATCGCGATCGCCATCAACGCGGCGCCCAGGCCGGCGGCCAGCGGCAGCTGCAGCAGCAGGAAGCTCGTCACCTCATGCCAGCCGAACTGGAACATCGCCTGCAGGCTGTCGCTCTTGATGAGCTGCTGCGCCGGGATGAAGCTCAGGTTGGCCAGCAGGGCCACGGCCATGCCCAGCAGCGCCACCGCGCCCCATTTGCCCAGCACCAGCGCCATATGCGGCGCGGGGTTCATCAGCAGCGGCTCGAGCGAGCCGCGCTCGCGCTCGCCGGCGGTGCTGTCTAGCGCCGCGGTGAGCGCCCCATAGAGCACCGCCATGATGATGAACATCGGGATGATGCCGGTCAGGCGTGCCGCGCGGGCCTGGGTGCTGGCGAGGTCGCGCTCCTCCACCGTCACCGGCTGCAGCAGCTCGGCCGGGACGCCGCGCAGCGCCAGCTGGGTGCGCGCGCGTTCGCGGCCGAAGCCCTGCAGCAGGCGGCTGAGCGTGCCCACCCCGGCGCTGGCGCGCTGGTTGGCGCTGTCGGTCACCAGGGTCAGCGTGGGTTGGTCGCCGGCGGCAAGCTCCTGCTCGAAGTCCTTGCCCACCACCAGCACCGGGTCCAGCAGGGTGGTGGCGCGCAGCCGGGCCTCGTAGTCGGCGGGGGCCGGCTTGATGGTGTAGGTCTGGCGCTCGAGGAAGTTGCGCAGCGTGGGCGCATGCTCGATGCCCACCACCTGGATCTGGCGCAGCTCGGCGCGCTCCTCCAGCGAAGCGATCAGGCCCGAGAGCGCCAGCAGCAGCAGCGGCCCCATCAGCACCGAGGGGATCAGCAGGCGCAAGAGGGTGCGGCGGTCGCGCAGCGCGTCCACCACTTCCTTGAGGAACACCACCTTGAAGGGGCGCATGAATGCGTGGAGCTTGGTGCTGCTCATGCCTGAGCCTCCTGGCTGTGATCGGGGTGGAAGGCAAGCCTGACGAAGGCGTCCTCGAAGCGGCTCTCGCCGGCCTGGGCCAGCAGTTCGGGCACCGTGCCCTGGGCCACCGAGCGGCCGTGCGCCATCACCACCACGTGGTCGCAGAGCTGTTCCACCTCCTGCATGATGTGGCTGGAGAAGACGATGCACTTGCTGCCGCCGGCGGGCGAGCGCAGATGGCGCAGCGCCTCGCGCAGGGCGCGCGTGGCGAGCACGTCGAGGCCGTTGGTGGGCTCGTCCAGCACGATGTTGGCGGGGTCGTGCACCAGCGCGCGCGCCAGCGCGGTCTTCATGCGCTCGCCCTGGCTGTAGCCCTCGCTGCGGCGGTCCAGGATGTGGCGCATGTCCAGCAGCTCGGCCAGGGCCTCGGCGCGCGCGTTGGCGGCGTCGGCCTCCATGCCCTGCAGCTGGCCGAAATAGACGATGTTCTCGCGCGCCGAGAGGCGCGGGTAGAGCCCATGCGCGTCGCCCAGGATGCCCATGCGGGCCAGCGCCGCGCGCGGCTGGCGCTTCACGTCGATGCCGTCCACGCCGATCTCGCCCTGGTCGGGCGGGAACAGGCCGCCCAGCATGCGCAGGGTGGTGGTCTTGCCGGCGCCGTTCGGGCCCAGCAGGCCGGTGATGCGGCCGTTGGGTGCGTCCAGGTCGACCTGGCGCACCGCGTGCACGATCTGCTTGGGGGCACGCTTGAACACCGAGCCCCCGGGCCGGGTGACGAATTGCTTGCTGAGTTGGCTGATCTTGATCATGGCTTGCTGGCCTCCGTACCGACGGCCGACTTGGCTGCCTGCACCGGCAGGAAGGGGGTGGGGCGGGGGATGCGGGTGGCGCAGCCGGCATCGACCTTGAGCGCCTCGGCATCCGCCTTGGCGTCGATGAAGCGGGTCAGCACCTCGCCCATGCAGCCGATGCCCATCACGCCGTGGCCGGCCTCGGGCACCACCACATGCAGGGCCTGCGCGCCCAGCGCCTTGGCCACGCGCTCGCCATGGCGTGGCGGCGTCGCCGGGTCGGCGCCGCCGCTGAGCAGCAGCACCGGGGTCTTGGCCGGCGGCAGGCTGTAGAAGGCCGCGGGCACCTCGCCGCGCGGCCAGTGCTTGCACACCTGGCCGTAGAGCTCGGCATCGCTGCGGCCGAAGTCGCTGCCGGGCTGGTCGCTGCTCTGCGCCAGGCGCGGCATGTCCTCGGCGCAGACCACCGAGAAATGCATGCCCATGGCCAGGCGCGTGCCCTTGCCGGCGATCGCGCCGCCCAGGCCGGCAATGCCCTCGAAGCGGCCCTGGTGCGCCGCATGGATGGCGGCGGGCAGGGCGGCCGCCTGGCTGGGCACGTAGAGCGGCATGCGCACCGCGCGCAGCAGCATCTCGCGCGTCAGCGTCAGGCGCTCGGGTTCGCCGCTGAGCGGGTGCTGCAGGCTGATGCTGCGCGGCAGGCCTTGCAGCAGGCCGGCCCATTCGGCGCGCAGGCCGGGGTAGCGCGCCTGGCAGGCGGCATCGCCCTCGCAGCTCTTGAACACCGCGTCCAGCGCCGCCTGGCCGTCGGTGGAGAAGCTGGCCGGCAGCACCATGTCGGGCGGGGCCACGCCGTCGATCACGCTGCGGCGCACCTGCTGCGGGAACTGGCGCAGGTATTCCAGCGCGGCGCGCGTGCCATAGGAGGCGCCCACCAGATTCCATTGCGCGACGCCCAGCGCGGCGCGCACGGCGTCGAAATCCTGCATCGCGATGACGGTGGTGTACTGGCGCAGATCGCCCTGCGGCAGCTTCTGCAGGTCCGCGCGGCATTGCTCCAGGCGCTGCTGCATGGCCTTGCCGTCGAGCGCCTCGGCGGTCGGCAGCTTGCTGTCGTCCGCGCATTGCAGGGGGGCGGAGCGGCCGGTGCCGCGCTGGTCGATGAAGACCAGGTCGCGGCGGTTGTTGAGCCGCGCCAGGCGCGGCAGCACCAGGGGCGCCACCTGGATGGCGCTCTGGCCGGGGCCGCCGGCCAGCAGCAGCACCGGGTCGGGGAGCTTGTTGCGCGCCATCGCCGGCACCACCAGATAGTGGATGGCTATCTGCGTGCCCTGGGGCTTGGCGGGGTCCAGCGGGCGCGCCAGCTGGCCGCATTGCAGCTCGGTGGGCACGCCCTCGATGCGGCAGGGTGCGGTGCCGGCATGGGCCGCCGTGCCCAGCGCCGCGATCAGCAGTGCCAGCGCCTCTTGGGCCTTGTTCTTGGGAAACATATCCGTCCTCCTTGGTGGGGCGGATTATGTTCAGCGCGGCCCGGCGCCGCCTCGGTCATGTCCCGAATGGCAAACGGCGCCGACGAGTTGTCGGATTCAGCTGGCGGCTGGCGGCTGGGGACCCTCTGCCTAACTCCCATGGGTCGCGGCGGGATCGTTGCGGGATGCTGGCCAAGGCGCAGACCGCCGCCCAGACTGGTGTCTGGGCAAGGTGTGCAACGCCGGCCAGCGCCCGCAAAGACCCGCCCCATGCGGGTTTGCGAGATAAGGGGTCGCCGCGGGCGTTGCGCCGCTTGCCCTCGGGCAGCGAGCCCGACCTGCGCGGCGCGCCTACTCGGCGGCCCCTTCTCTCGCAAACGCGGCCCATGGGAGTTAGGCGGAGGGTCCCCCACGCAGGCCGAACATGCCCCAGCCCTCCATCGTCATCACCGGCTCGCCATGCTGGTTGAAGACCTCCCAGCCCGAGCGCACCAGGCCGATCTGGGGTCGGGTCTTGCTCTGGCGCGCCTCCAGCACCGTCATGCGAACCTTGAGGGTGTCGCCCGGCCGCACCGGCTTGAGCCAGCGCAGCGCGTCGATGCCCGGCGAGCCCTGGCTGGTGGAGTCCAGCAGATAGGCGTCGCACATCATGCGCATGGTCATGGCACAGGTGTGCCAGCCGCTGGCCGAGAGCCCGGCCAGCACCGAGGCCTCGGCGGCGGCCTCGTCCAGATGCAGGGGCTGGGGGTCGTAGGCGGCGGCAAAGCGCAGCAGTTCCTCGCGGTCTACCACGCGCTGGCCGAATTCGAAGCTGCGGCCCGGCTGGAAGTCCTCGAAGGCGTAGGTCGGTGTGTTGCTCATGCCAGCGCTTCTAGCACAGCCCGGCCGCAGCCGCTGTCACCGGGTTATCAACAAGCGCGTATCGTCCGAGCTCCCATCGAATCCAGAGAGGAAATGTCACTATGAAGCTCTATCACAGCCCCGGCGCCTGCTCGCTGTCGCCCCACATCGTGCTGCGCGAAGCCGGTCTGCCCTTCGAGCTGGTGCTGGCCAGCACCAAGACCAAGAAGCTGCAGGACGGCACGGACTTCTACACCATCAATGCCAAGGGCTCGGTGCCCGTGCTGGAGCTGGACAACGGCGAGCGCCTCACCGAGGGCCCGGCCATCGTGCAATACATCGCCGACCAGGTGCCCGCCAAGAACCTCGTGCCCGCCGCCGGCACCTGGCCGCGCTACCGCCAGCAGGAATGGCTCAACTTCATCACCAGCGAGCTGCACAAGGGCTTCTCGCCGCTCTTCAACCCCGATGTGCCCGAGGCCTCCAAGGCGATCTCGCGCGCCAAGCTGGGCGAGCGCCTGGCCTGGGTCAACGAGCAGCTGGAAGGCAAGCAGTACCTGATGGGCGATACCTTCACCGCCGCCGACGCCTATCTGTTCACCGTCTCCAACTGGGGCCAGTACGTGGGCGTGGATGTGAGCGGCCTGGCGCACCTGGTGGCCTACCGCGCCCGTGTGGCGGCGCGTCCCGCCGTGGTCGAAGCCATGAAGGCCGAGGGTTTGCTGAAGTGACGGGCCAGCGCGCCGAAGCGGCCGGGCAGCTCGCAGGCTATCTGGCGCGCTACCCCGACGAGGCGGCGCGCCTGGCCGCGCTCGCGGCGCAGCTCGCCGAAGACCGCGGTGATGTGTTCGGCCGCGCCAATATGCGCGGCCACATCACCACCAGCGCGATCGTGCTGAACGCCAGCCTGAGCCGGGTGCTGCTGATCCATCACAAGACGCTGGATCGCTGGCTGCAGCCCGGCGGCCATTACGAGGCGCCGGGCTCGTTGTGGGACTCGGCGCTGCGCGAGGTGGCCGAGGAGACCGGCGTGCAGGGCCTGCGCGCCCACCCGGCGCTGCAAGGCCTGCCGCTGGACATCGACAGCCATGCCATTCCCGCCAACCCGCGCAAGCAGGAAGGCGCGCACTGGCACCACGACTACGCCTATCTGGCGCTGGCGAATCAAGACGCTGCCGCGCCGCAGGCACTCAGCGCCCAGCTGGACGAGGTGCATGCGGCCGCCTGGCGGCCGCTGGCGCAGCTCGGCAGTCTGCCCAGCGACAGGTTGCGCACCGTGCTGCGCAAGCTGGCGTCCCTGCTGGCTTAGCCCTTCTTCGCCGGCGCCTTCACCAGGCTCTCGCAGGTCTCGCGCTGTTTGTCGGCCGCGTCCACCTTGGCGCAGATGCCGTCCAGCTGGCTCTTCAGGCGCGCCAGCACGGCGTCATGCTGGCCGTTCGCGTTCCACTTGGCGAGCGAGCCGCCCACCTTCTGCAGCGAACGCGCGCTGCGCTCGTAGAAGCTGCCCTTGTCCTGCGCGGCCTCGCTGAAGAGCTGGGCGGCGGTCTTCTCGATGCGGGCGGCATCCTGCGGCGCCAGCTCGGTGAGGGCGGCAAAATAGCCCGAGCCCCATTGCAGGCGCGTGGCCGGGCCCTCGCTCTTGTTGAAGGCCTCCTCGTACCACTTCAGCGCCTCGTCCTTGCGGCCCTGCTTCTTGGCATTGCCGCCCAGCGAGCTCATCAGGTAGTAGGGCGAGTGGCTCTTGGTGAGGCTGGCCTTGAGCAGCTCGTCGCTGTCCTTCCAGAGCCCGGCCTGGCCCAGCACATGGGCGGCCGAGGTGATCACGGCCTGGCGCTCGTAGCCGTCGGTGATTTCGCGGTCGGCGCGCGCGGCATGTTGCTTGACCTCGTTCACCAGGCCGGCGCTGAGCTTGGGATGCAGCTCGCTCGGCGCCACCTCCAGGCGCGCCAGGTCCACGCGCGCGATCAGCGCGGTGATGCGGTCGGCGCGCGAGAGCGTGGCATCGGCCTCCAGGCGCTTGAGCGTGGTCTCGAAGGCGGCCACCAGGGCCTTGCGTTCGGCGCCGGCCGCGGGCGTCAGGGTCTTGACGATGTCGGCCGCGCCATTCGTCAGCACATCCATGTGCAGGCGCGACTCGGCCGGGTTGGCGAGTACCGCCCTGACCTTGTCGCCCAAGGCCTTGTCGGGCTTGACGCCCTTGCCATCATCGCTGGCGGCCAGGGTCTTGAGCCACAAGCGCGTGGTGGTCTCGCCGTCCACGCCCTGGCTGGCCGCGGCCAGCTGGGCCAGCAGGCCGGCGCGCTCGGCCACCGGCACCAGCTGCTGCTCGTCGGTTTCCCAGGAGTAGAAGCTCAGCAGCTTCCATTCATTCGCTGACAGCTTCTTGCCGGCCTTGGCATCGGCCAGCACCGCCTTGATGGGGCGGCCGCCGGCCAGGCCCAGCTGCAGCACCTTCAGCACCTGTGGCGCATCCGCCTCGCCGGGCAGGCGCGTGAGCTCCTGGCCGTCGGGGCTGAACAGAATCATGGTCGGGTAGCCGCGCACCTTGAAGCGGGTGCCCAGCTTCTGCGCGCCGGGCACGTCGCCGTCGATATGCACCGGCACGATGGCGCGGGTCTGCTCGATGAAGTCCTGGCGGTTGAACAGCGTGGCCTTGAGCTGGTTGCAGGGCGGGCACCACTTGGCGCCCCAGTACAGCAGCACCGGCTTCTTCTCGCCGCGTGCCTGCGCAAAGGCCTTGTCGACATCGCTGTCGCCGGCGGCCTCCTGCCAGGCGATGCTGGCGCTGGCGGCGGCGGCATGCGCTTGCGGCGCGGCCAGGCTGAAGGTGACCGCGAGGGCGATGGGCGTGAAGAGTTTCATCATGGTGCGTGAGTCCCCGGGGCCGCCCTTGTGAGCCGGCCATGGTTGGCTGGAAAGAGGCTGATTGTCCGCGCTGGCGCCGGCTGCCGATAGTCGGGCTGCGCCTGAGCTTATGCTGCCAACTCATTCTGCTCCGCCCCCCGCCCGATGGCCGAAATGCATCCCTCCGTGCCCCTGGCGCAGCGCCTTCAAGAGGCGCTGGCGGCCCTGCGGGCCCAGGCGCGCCCCGATCAGCTGGCCGGCATGGCGCGCTTCGGCCTGACCGGCGCCGGCCGGCTGGGCCTGGCCGTGCCCAGCCTGCGTGCGCTCGGCAAGCGCCTGGGCCCCGACCATGAGCTGGCACTGGCCCTGTGGGACAGCGGCATTCCCGATGCCCAGATCCTGGCCTCGCTGCTGGCCGAGCCCTCACGGTTCACGCTGGCGCAACTGAACCATTGGGTCGCCGGCATGCAGGCCTGGGATGTGTGCGACCAGGCCTGCCTGAACGCCCTGCGCCGCTCGCCGCTGGCCTGGGCGCGCATCCCGGTGTGGGCGCGCCGCCGCGAGGAATTCGTCAAGCGCGCCGCCTTCTCGCTGCTGGCCGTGCTGGCGGTGCACGACAAGGCGCGCCCCGATGCCGATTTCGAGGCCATGCTGCCGCTGATTGACGCGGCCGCCGACGACGCGCGCAACTTCGTCAAGAAGTCGGTCAATTGGGCGCTGCGCCAGATCGGCAAGCGCAATGTCGCGCTGGGCCGCGCCGCCATCGCCGCCGCCGAGCGGCTGCGCGAGCGCCCCGAGCCCAGCGCGCGCTGGATCGCGGCCGACGCGCTGCGCGAGCTGCGCCGGCGCGGCACCTGAGCTCAGGCGGCCGGCCAGCTCAGCCGCACCTCCAGCCCGCCCAGCTCGGCGCTGCGGCCCAGCTCGATGCGGGCGCCCTGGGCCTGGGCGATGCGGCGCACGATGGACCAGCCCAGGCCGCTGCCGTCGCGGCCGCTGCCCAGCACGCGGAAGAAGCGCTCGCCCAGGCGCTGGCATTGCGCCGCGTCCAGCCCCGGCCCGCTGTCGGCCACCAGCAGCCGGGTGGCGCCGGCGGCCTGGTCGACGCTGACGCGCACGCGTGCGCCGGCCGGGCTGTAGCGCAGCGCGTTGTCCACCAGATTGCGCAGCAGCACCGCCAGCAGGGTCTCGTTGCCGGCCACCGGGCAGGGGGCTTCGCCCTCCAGGGCCAGGTCTTGCCCCTGCTGCAGGGCCGCCGGTGCCAGCTCGGCCAGCACGCGGCGCGCCAGCGCCAGCAGGTCCACCGGCGCGCCCGCCGGCGCCTGCTCGGCCTCCAGCCGGGCCAGGGTCAGCATTTGTTCCACCAGCCGGCCGGCGCGGTCGCAGCCCTGCAGCGTGGCCTGCAGCGCATGGCGGCGCTCGCCGTCCGCGCTCGCGCCCAGCGCCACCTGGGCCTGGGCGCGGATCGCGGCGATCGGGGTGCGCAGCTCATGTGCGGCGTCGGCGGTGAAGCGGCGCTCGGCCTCCAGCAGCGCGGCGATGCGCTCGAACAGGGCGTTGAGCGCGTCCAGCATGGGTCGCATCTCGGCCGGCGCGTCCGGCAGCTGCAGGGCCAGCAGGCTGTCGGGGCGGCGCTGGCGCAGCTGCGCCCCCAGGGCGCGCAGGGGCAGGGTGCCGCGCCGCACCGCCCACCACAGCGCCAGGGCCAGCAGGGGCAGGGCCAGCAGCATCGGGCTCAGCATGCCGCGCAGCACCGCCCAGACGATGGAGGCCCGCGAGGCGAGCTGCTCGCCCACATAGACCTGCACATCGCGCTCGCTGCCATGGGCGGCGAACACGCGCCAGGCCTCGCCGCCGACCCGCACGCTGCGCAGGCCGCTGCGGAAGCCCTCGGCGGCGTCGACCAGCGGCGCCGCCGGCGCATTCGCCGAGCGCAGCACCAGCCGGCCCTCGTGAAAGACCTGGAAGGCCACCTTGGGTGCGTAGCGGTGCAGGCTGGGCGCATCCACGCCTGCGCCACGTTCGTCCGCCATCTCGTGCACCTGCTGGGCCACCAGCAGGGCGGCGGCCTGCGCCAGGTGGGCGTCCAGCAGCTCGTCGAGTTCGTGGCGCGTGTCCAGCCACACCACCAGCGCGCTGGCCAGCCAGGCGCCCAGCACCAGGCCCAGGGTCTGCGCCAGCAGCCGGGCCTGCAGCGAGCGCGGGCGCGGCCAGGCCGGCCTCATGGCTTGGCTGCCTCGCGTTGCAAGAGATAGCCGACGCCGCGCACCGTCTGTATCAGGCCGGCGCCGAGCTTGCGGCGCAGGTGGTGCACATGCACCTCGACGGCATTGCTCTCCACCTCCTGGCCCCAGGCATAGAGCTGCTGCTCCAGCTGCTCGCGCGAGAGCACGCGGCCGGCGTTGAGCATCAGCAGCTGCAGCAGATCGAACTCGCGCGTGGCCAGCGTGACGGGCTGGCCGTCCAGGCTGACGCTGCGCCCGGCCGGGTCCAGCACCACGCCCTGGGCGCGCAGCAGCTCCTGCGGCTGGCCATGGGCGCGGCGCACCAGCGCGCGCAGGCGCGCCGCCAGCTCGTGCAGGTCCACCGGCTTGAGCACATAGTCGTCGGCGCCCAGGTCGAGGCCGCGGATGCGCTCGGGGATGGCGTCGCGCGCCGTCAGCACCAGCACCGGCAGGCTCACGCCGGCGCGCCGCACGCTGGCCAGCACCTCCATGCCGTCCAGGCCGGGCAGGCCCAGGTCCAGCACCGCGGCGGCATAGGGCTCGGCGCGCAACTCGCGCTCGGCGGCCGGGCCGTCGCGCACCCAGTCCACCGAGAAGCCGAGCTGGCGCAGGCCGGCGCGCAGGCCGTCGCCCAGCAGGGGGTCGTCTTCGGCAAGCAGGATGCGCATGGGGTGATTATTGGTGGTTCAGCGCGGCACGCGCACGCGGTGCTCGCTGAAGTCGCCCTGCTCGGCGCCGGTGTGGCAGGCCGCGCAGTTGGCCGGGCTCTTGATGGCGGGGCGCTGCCAGACGCCGGCCGGCAGCTCGTCGTGCTTGCGCTGGAACCAGGCGGCGCGCGTGATGCGGTCCTGCGGCGGGGCCTCGCGGGCGCGCTTGCCGCTGCCGGCGTTCAGCAGCAGCCAGCGCGTCAGCGTCTGCGTGGTGGCTGGGTCCAGCGAGGCATCGCTGCCGTAATGCTTGCCGAGGTCGGCGGTGATGCGCTGCCACGAGGCGGCCGGCAGCAGGGCGGGCGGGTAGGCCAGGTGGCAGCCGCCGCATTCCTGCTGGTAGCTGGGGTTGGCGGTGGCGGGGCGCAGGCGCTCGCCATCGGCGCGGGCGGCGGCGGCGGGCAGCAGGGCCGCCGCCAGCAGCAGCGCAAAGCTCTTCATATTCATGATCGGTCCTCAGGGTTTGAGCGTGATCAGCCAGGCCAGCACATCGGCCTTCTCGCCGGCGCTGCATTCGCGGCCCAGCACGTCCTTGCAATTGCGGCGGAACCATTTCTCGCTCTTGGCCGCATCGCCGAAGCGTTCGGGGTTGAAGGCCGGCGCCAGCGGCGCGATCGGCTTGCCGGTGCTGGCATGGCGGCCCGCCTGGGTGGGCAGGGCGCCATGGCAGGACGAGCAACTCCACTCGGCGCCATGCTTGCTGGTGAAGAGGCGCTGGCCGCGCGCCGGGTCGCCGGCGGTGCCGGCCTGGGCGCTCAGCGCGGCCAGCTGTTCGGCCGGCGTGGTGGCGCCGGCCGTGCCGCTGGCCAGTGCCAGGGCCAGCAGCGCCGTCGGTATGAGGTGCCAGGTCTTGCTTCGCATGTCGACTCCTTGATGTCCGACATGCTGGGCCGTGCCGCTTAGCGCTTTCTTAACGCAGGCGGCTCGCATAATCGCTGCACCATGGCAGCCAGCGACACGACGCCCCGAGGACTGAGCGCCGCGCAAGCGGCCGCGCGCCTGGCGCAGGACGGCCCCAACCAGCTCACGCCGCCGCGCCCGCGCACGCTCTGGCACATGCTGGCCGAGCTGGTGCGCGAGCCGATGCTGCAGCTGATGCTGGCGGCCGGCCTGATCTATCTGCTGCTGGGCGACCGCCGCGAGGCGCTCATGCTGCTGGCCTTCGTGGTGCTGATGGTGGTGATCAGCCTGGTGCAGGAGCAGCGCACCGAGCGCGTGCTGGAGGCGCTGCGCGATCTCACCAGCCCGCGCGCCCTGGTGCTGCGCGATGGCGCGCCGCAGCGCATTGCCGGCACGGCGGTGGTGCGCGGCGATGTGCTGGTGCTGGCCGAGGGCGACCGCGTCGCCGCCGACGCGCGCCTGCTCGAGGCCTACGACCTGCAGGCCGACGAGTCCCTGCTCAGCGGCGAGTCGCTGCCGGTGCTGAAGGCGCGGGGCGAGGCGGTGCTGGCCGGTTCCATGGTGGTGGGCGGCCAGGGCCTGGCCGAGGTGACGGCGATCGGCGCGGCCAGCGAGATCGGCCGCATCGGCAGCGCGCTGGCCGAGATCGCCAGCCCCGATTCGCCGCTGCGCAGCCAGACGCGCCGGCTGGTGCGCGTGTTCGCGCTGCTGGGCCTGACGCTGAGCGCCGGCCTGGTGCTGCTCTACGGCCTGGCGCGCGGCGACTGGCTGGCCGCGGTGCTGGCGGGCATCTCGCTGGCGATGTCGATGCTGCCGCAGGAGTTCCTGCTGATACTGACCGTCTTCATGGCGATGGGCGCCTGGCGGCTCTCGCGCCAGCGCGTGCTGACGCGCCGCGCCGCCACCATCGAGACCCTGGGTTCGGCCACCGTGCTGTGCACCGACAAGACCGGCACGCTCACGCTCAACCAGATGGCGGTGGCCGAGCTGCAGCCCTGGGGTCAGGTCTTGCCGGCCGAGCTGCTGGAGTTTGCCGTGCTGGCCAGCGAGCGCGAGCCCTTCGATGCGATGGAGCGCGCGCTGCTGGAGCGCGCGCGCGGCCAGCAGCCGCCCGCGCCCCTGCATCCGGGCTGGCGCCTGGTGCATGAATACGGGCTCAGCAGCAGCCTGCCGGCCATGACCCATGTCTGGCACGACGAGGCGGGCGCCGCGGTGGTGGCCGTGAAGGGCGCGCCCGAGGCGGTGCTGAGCCTCGCCCGCCTGCCCGCCGCGCAGGCCGAGGCGCTGGCGGCGCAAGCGCAGGCGATGGCGGCGCGCGGCCTGCGCGTGCTGGCGGTGGCGCGCGCGGGCTGGCAGGGGCAGGAGGACTGGCCGGCCGCGCCGGACGGCTTTGCCTGGCAGCTGCTGGGCCTGGTGGCCTTTGCCGACCCGCTGCGCCCCGAGGTGCCGGCCGCGATCGAGGAATGCCGCGCCGCCGGCCTGCGCGTGCTGATGATCACCGGCGACCATGCCGAGACCGCGCGCGCCATTGCCGCGCAGGCCGGGCTGGCGGCGACGGCCGGCGTGCTCACCGGCCCCGAGCTGGCCGGGATGGGCGAGGCCCAGCTGCGCGCGGCGGTGCGCAGCCACCAGGTGTTTGCGCGCATCCGGCCCGAGCAGAAGTTAAGCATCGTGGCGGCGCTGAAGGCCCAGGGCGAGGTGGTGGCGATGACCGGCGATGGCGTCAACGACGCGCCCTCGCTGAAGGCCGCGCACATCGGCATCGCGATGGGCGGGCGCGGCACCGACGTGGCGCGCGAGGCCGCGGCCCTGGTGCTGCTGGACGACAACTTCGCCTCCATCGTGCAGGCGGTGCGGCTGGGGCGGCGCATCTTCGACAACCTGCGCAAGGCCATGGCCTTCGTGCTGGCCGTGCATGTGCCGATCGCCGGGCTCTCGCTGCTGCCCCTGCTGCTGGGCTGGCCGGTGCTGCTGGGGCCGGTGCACATCGCCTTTCTGGAGCTGCTGATCGACCCGGTGTGCTCGGTGGTGTTCGAGGCCGAGCACGAGGAGGGCGATGTGATGCGGCGGCCGCCGCGCGATCCACAGGCGCCGCTGTTTTCCGCCGGCCTGATGGCCTGGAGCGCGGCCCAGGGCCTGCTGGTGCTGCTGGCCGTGGCCGGCCTGTTCGGCTGGCTGCTGGCGCAGCAGTTCAGCGCCGAGCAGGCACGCAGCCTCGCCTTCGTGGCCCTGGTGGCCTGCAATATCGGCCTGATCCTGGCGAACCGGAACCTGCGCAGCAGCCTCCTGCAGGCCTGGCTGCGGCCGAACGCGATGCTGTGGAGCATGTTGCTGGCCACCGCCGCGCTGCTCGCCGCGACCCTCGGCCTGGCGCCGCTGCGCGAGGTGTTCCGCTTCGCGACGATGCCGCCGCCGCAGCTGCTGGCGGCGCTGGGCCTGGGCCTGCTGGTGTGGCTGCTGCTCGAGGCCATGAAGGCCTTGGCGCGCCGGAGGCTGTGATAGCGTGATGGCGATGTGGACGAGCGCGCTGTGGGCATGCGAAAAAAGCGTCGGCAGGGCCTGGGCCCTGGCGCTGTGGTGCGCACTCGCGGCCCCGGCCTGCCCGGCGGTGGAGGTGACGATGGCCTTCGGCGAGAAGATCCCACCCTTCTGCTTCCCGCAGACCAACTCGGGCATCGAGGTCGAGGTGATACGCGAGGCGCTGGCCTACAAGGGCCACCAGCTCAAGCCCAGCTACTACCCGTTTGCGCGCGTGCCGCTGGCCTTCAAGGACCGCTCGGTCGACGCCACCATGACCGATCTGGGCCAGGACCTGGGCGCGCATGGCGGCCATTACGGCGACACCGCGGTGCTCTACGACAACGTCTTCATCAGCCTGCACAGCCGCGGGCTCAACATCCGCAAGCCGGCCGACCTGGCGGGCCTGTCGGTGGTGTCCTTCAGCGGCGCCGCGACGCGTTTTCCGGAATGGCTGGAGCCGGTGAAGCGCGCCGGCCGCTATCTGGAGGTCAACGACCAGGCGGCCCAGGTCAAGACCCTGATGCTGGGCCGCTACGACCTGGTGCTGAGCGACCGCAGCATCTTCAAGTACTTCGCCCTGCAGCTCAAACGCGAGGGCGTGGCGATCGCGCCGGTGGACGAGCATGCCTTCACCGTGCCCAACCCGATGGACTACCGCCCGGTGTTCCGCAGCCGCCAGGTACGCGACGATTTCAATGCCGGCCTCAAGCACATGAAGGACGCCGGCCGGGTGCAGGCGATCTACGACAAGTATCTGAAAGAGTAGGCGGGATTCAATCCGGCTCGGGCGCGGCCACCACCGCCGCATGCGGCGCGAACTGCGCCAGCGCCACGCCCGAGAGGGTCAGCGCCGCGCCCGCCAGCTTGACGGCGGTGAAGCTCTCGCCGGTGCTGAGCCAGGCCGCCAGGCCGGCGATGGGCGGCATCAGGTAGATCAGCGGCGCAGTGCGCGCCACGCCACGCTGCGCGTTCACCCAGCCCCAGCCCAGCCAGCTGACGAAGCCGATCATCACGATGGCCCAGGCCGCGCCCAGCCACAGCCAGGGCGAAACGCCGGCCCAGTCCACCCGCAGCGCGACGGGCGTGGCATAGGCCAGCACCGGCAGGGTGGTGGCCAGGCTGGCGTAGCACATCACCAGCACCGCGCCATGGCGTTCGATCAGCGGCTTGGCCGCCACCGTGTAATAGGAGAACAGCGCGGCCGCCAGCAGCAGCACCAGATCGCCGCCGCTGGCGCGCCATTGCCCGCCGGCCAGCTTGTCGGACATGAAGACCAGGGCGCCCAGCGCCGCCAGCGCGATGCCGATCAGCTGGGCGCGCTGCAGCCGCTCGAGGCCGTAGGCGCGCAGGATCAGCAGGGTGAACACCGGCCCGCAGGCCAGCAGCACCGAGCTGGAAAAGGGCGTGGAGAAATGGATGCCGTAGCTGGAGAGTGCCAGGTGCAGGCCCTGGCCCAGGCAGCCCAGTCGCGTGAGTGCCCAGGCGTCGCCGCGCGACACGCGCGGCCAGGCCAGGCCATAGCGCTGCAGCAGCAGGCCAAGCACCAGCAGCGGCATGAGTGCAAAGCGCAGGAACAGAAAACCCTCGGGCTGCATGGCCGTCAGCAAGGCCTTCTGGATCGGGAAATTCAGGCCCCAGATGATGACGATGAGCAGGCCGGCGATGAGCGCGACATGGTTGCGGGGAGATGACTGCGTGGGCATATCGGCGCATCATGCCGCAGCTTGGACAGGCTAGGCTTGCCCCATCGCGCGCAGCCACAGCGAGGCATTGGCCAACAGCTGCGCACTGCGTGCATAGGCGCGCCCGGCGTCTCCCTTGGCGCCGGTCTGGGCACTGAGCATGTTTTTCACGGCGTCGCTCATGCGGTCACGCAGCTTGCCTATGGCGGCCGCCTGAGTCTGGAGTGAGATGCGGGTCATGCAATGCCTGGCAATCAGGTGGGCAGTTAGGCGATCCTTGTAGCGTGGGTCGCCGGATGCCTGGCGCTGGAAATTCTGCGCAGCCCGATCAGCCGGCGCGATGTCAAAGAGCTTGCACAGCTCTGGCTCGTCAAGCAGCAAGAAGCCATAGGCATGGGCGCGTTCGCCAACCGGGATGCCATAGTCCTCCACCAGCAGTAGCAGGCCCTGCTCACCAAGCAGTCTGGCCAGCGATCCGCTTGGCCCAAACAGCTCCAGCCACTGGGCCGGGTCGATTTCGTGCAGCACATTGCACATCACGACCACATCGAGCTGGCCGCTGCCCAGCTGGGCTTCCAGCTGGTGCAGATCCACAAAGCGCCGTGTGCTCGCGTCGCCGGGGTAGGCCATGTCAATTTCCGTTTGACACGCTGCGGCATGCTCGTCGTCTATGTCATAGGCAAAGTAGTCCAGCCACTCGGTCACCGGCGTCTCGCCGCCATCGCGCAGGGTTGCCAGCAGCCGGGCCTTGCCGGCGCCGAAATCCAACACGCGCAGCCGCCTGTGCTCTGCCTTTCGGGCCTTGGCAGCCGTGCGCAGATGGGTTGAGATTTGTAGGGTCTGTGGGTCTTTGATGTCGGCGCCAACCACGCCGGGCGCTGCCAAGCATTCGGTGAGAAAGCGCAAGGCCGCGAACTGGCTTGGCAGCAAGCTCAAGTCATGCAGATGCCGGGCCCCCGCCGGCCCACCCATCAGACTCTCCAGCACCAACTCGGGCGTGCGGCCGGCGCGCTTGAACCGGCCCTCGCTGGCGTACCACAGGCAGTCTGGGTCCACAGCCATGAGTTGCGCGATCAGCGGCACCGAATGAGTGGCGATCCAGAGTTGACCCTCCGGCAGCCTCTCGCGCAGCTTCTGCACCACCTGTGCCAGCACGGCCGGATGCAGATGATTCTCGGGCTCGTCCATCACCACAATGCAGTTGGAGAGTGTGGCCTTTTGGGCGTGCAGCAGGCAGCCGAACTGGAACAGGATTTGTTGGCCTGGCGACAGCATGTCCGGATAGGCGTCGCTGCCCGCAATCTTGAGCCGGGCGTCGCGCACCTCCAGCTCCAGGTCTGCGCCCAAGAGCGAAGTCAAAATGCCGACCAGCTCGTCGTGTGCCAACTCTTCGACCGTGAGCGGGCCGCCGCCGGACAGCAGTCGTTTGTAGCCACTCTCCATCGCCAGCCGTATCACGCGTCGTGCATAGGCCGGTGCATTGGCTTCGGCCTTGGTGGCATGGTGCTGGAGCTGAGCCGCCCGCTCTGCGGCGTCGGCCTCGGTGGCCTTGAACGGGTCCACGAGTTTGGGCTGGACCGGCACAAAGGACAGCAGTTTGGGAATGTCCGGCCCGCGGAGTGTGAGGCAGGTATTGGCGCGCAATTGCTTTTGCCGGTCCGCAATGTCGGTACGCCAATGGGCCACAGCGGCCCGTTCGCTCCTTAGCTTGTCTTCTGTGGGAATGTCGCGGTCAGTCAAGGCCTCCAAACGCTCGATGCTTGGCACCGTGCTATCAATATGGCGCATGTTGCTGCGAATCCTGCGCTCGGATTCCTCCAGCGCGTCCGCAGGCGCCTTCTTGGAGAGCAGCTTTGGCAGCAGCCGCAGCAAGCGCGACTTGCCGGCGCCGTTGGGCCCGGCCAGCACCACCAGCGGTCCCAGCGAGCGCATTGCCAGCGGAGGTTCGAGCGGCAGTTCGGCCAGGCCAATTCCCAGGTCGTCAAATGTGGGCTGATCCAGGTTGATGGCGGTGATGGTCATGCTGGGCGGTGCGGGTGGATTGGAGAATTGCAGTCTGGACGATGATGGGTCCATGGCCGTGCAACACGCATGCTAGCTTGCACCTGTCGCTTGCCGACCACCAGCGCTGCAGCTACGCGGGCAGCCCCGCACGATGCCGCAGAATGGTTTCCCATCGGCTACAGGACAACCATGCACCCGATTTACGATCCCGACCCGCAAGCCCGCCTGCTGGCATTGGTGCGCGACAGCGCCTGGATGATGGACGCGCTGCGCGCGGTGCGCAGCCTGGACCTGCCCAACTGGTGCATCGGTGCGGGTGCCTTGCGCAACCTGGTCTGGGATGCCTTGCATGGCAAGTCCACGCCCTCAGCGCTTGCCGATATCGACGTGGCCTACTTCGACGCGGGCTGCCTGGCGCCCGAGCGCGACGGCGAGTTGCAGTCCAGGCTGTGCGCCATGCGGCCGGGCCTGCCCTGGGAGGTCACCAATCAGGCCGGCGTACATCTGTGGTTCGAGGCCTGCTTCGGCCATGCGGTGGCGCCGCTGCGCTCGCTGGAAGATGCGGTGGCCTCCTGGCCCGAGTACGCCACCGCGGTGGGGGTGAGGCTGGAGCCGGATGACAGCCTCACGGTGATTGCCCCGCATGGCTTGCACGATCTGTTTGCCTGCGTGGTGCGCCGCAATCCGCTGCGGGTGAGCGTGGAAACCTACCGGCAACGCCTGGCCCAGAAGCGCTATGCCGAGCGCTGGCCCGGCGTGCGGGTGCTAGATGAACCGGCCCGGGCGGGCGCATGAGCGGCATGGCCGGCAGGAAGAAAGTGCTCGTCAGCGCCTGCCTGCTGGGCCAGCCGGTGCGTTATGACGGCGCCGGCCAGCGCAGCGACAGCGCGGTGCTGCAGCGCTGGCTGCACGAGGGCCGGGTACTGCCGCTGTGCCCGGAGCTGGCCGGCGGCCTGCCGGTGCCGCGCGCGCCGGCCGAGATCGGCGCCGGCGCCGGCGGTGGCGAGGTGTTGGCTGGCCGTGCGCGCGTGATCGACGCCGCTGGCCAGGATCTCACCGCGGCCTTCGTGGCCGGGGCCGAGCAGGCCTTGCAAGCGGCTCGCAAGCATGACATTCGCGTGGCCGTGCTCAAGGAGGGCAGCCCCTCCTGCGGGTCCGCGCGCATCTACGACGGCAGCTTCGGTGCGCGGCGGGTGCCGGGGCAGGGCGTTACCGCGGCCTTGCTTCGCGCCGCCGGCATCGAGGTCTTCAGCGAGCTGCAGTGGCTGGAGGCGGATGCCTGGCTGGCTCAGAACAGCTGGTAGTTCAGCGCGCCGCCGTCCTGTGCGCGCACCGAGGCAAAGCGCGCCGAGAGGCGCGATTGCACGTTCACCGTCAGCGGCGCGAAGCCGGTGCCGCGGGTCAGCTCGTCGCCGTGCAGAAAGCACCAGTAGAGGAAGCGCATCGTCATGGCGGCGCTGTCGGCGCGCTGCGGGCGTGCATCGAAGAGCACGAAGCTGGTGAGGGTGATGGGCCAGCTGTCGGCGCCGGGGCGGTTCAGCAGGCTGGCCGTGTCCTTGCCCTGGGCGGCCAGGTCGCTGTGGCGGATCGCCGAACGAAAGCCCTGGTCCGAGGCCGCCACCCACTGGCCGTCGGCATTGCGCAGGCTCACGCCGATGAGCTTCTCGCGCACCACGCGGTCGTAGCTGACATAGCCGATCGCGCCCTCGTTGGCCTTGAGCGCGGCGCTGACGCCGTCGTTGCCCTCGGCCGCCAGCACCTCGCCGGGCCAGTGCGGCAGCTGGCTCGCGCCCACGCGCTCGGCAAAGGCCGCCGAGCTCAGCGCCAGGTAGCGCGTGAAGCCCTCGGTGCTGCCGGATTTATCGGCTCGCACCACGCGCCGGATGCGCAGCGCCGGCAGGGCCAGGCCGGGGTTCTGCGCGGCGATGCGCGCATCGTTCCAGCGCAGCACCTCGCCGGCCATGATGGCGGCCAGCAGCTCGCCGCTCAGCTGCAGGCGGTTCGCCGCCACGCCGGGCAGGTTCACCACCGGCACGATGCCGCCCACCAGCATGGGGATCTGCACCAGGCGGCGCTGCTCGAGCTCGCTGGCGGACAGCGGGGTGTCGGAGCCGCCGAAATGCACCGCGCGTGCGCTGATCTTCTTGAGCCCCTCGCCCGAGCCGGTGGCGCGGTAGTCCACCCGCACCCCGCTGTCCTTCTCATAGGCCTGGGCCCAGCGCTCATAGACCTTGGAGGGGAAGCTGGCGCCGCTGCCCTGCACCTGCGCCTGGGCGGGCAGGGTGCACAGGGCGAGCAGCAGGGCGAGGAGGGCAGTTCGAAGCATGGGCTGGACAGGGCACACCGGCAACCGGCGGCGCGATGCTAGCCACGGCGTGTGAAAGCCTGATGTCCGACATGCGGGTTGTCGATGTGCGTGCGCGGCTTGTGTTGGTTGGCGTGTGCGAAGCGACGCCGGGGGCGTGATTCCGTTCATGTCCCCCGCCGTCACCCTGCGGGCGCCGGCTCCTCCTTTACTTCACTCCACCACGCCCCCGCCGCCACTTGGCAGCTCCACCGCATGCAGCCTGCGACGAGCACGCACGGTCGTGCCTGATCAGGACGGCTGGGGGTTCTGCGAAGTGAAGTAAAGGAGGAGCCCTGGGCGCAGCCCCGGGGCGGGGGACATGAACGGAGTAGAGCCCCCAGTCGGCGTGATCACCGCCGGATGGACCGGCGGCAATGTGCGGGTTCCAGTCGCCCCCAGCAGATTGGGCATGTACCAAGGAAAAACCCCGCGTCGCAGGGCGATCGCGGGGCGAGGAGGAGCCGGAGCAGGGTCTAGCGCTCGCGCCGCAGCGTGCCCAGCATATTGCTGGCGCCGCCCATCATGAAGACGCTGTAGACACCGCTGGAGAGCACCGGCAGGCTGGCGATGCTGAACACCGGCGTGCCCGAGGTGGGCGAGCTGACGCTCAGCAGCGAGGCCGTGCTGGACGGGATGCTGCTGTTGGCCGAGCTGGTGCCGGGCACCACATTGGTGGCGATGGCGCTGTAGTCCACGCTCATGGTGAGGCCGGTGTTGAGGCTGGCCACGCCGTTGATGAGGCGGATCTTGGCGGTGCTGAGGGTGGTGGGCAGGCGGTTGTCGTCGGCCAGCACGCTCAGCTGCGGCGCGGCGGCGTCGCCCCACACCAGCAGGGTGTAGTCGCCGCCGGCCTTGAGGTTGGGGCTGGCCACGGCCATGGCCTGGCCGTTCACCGTCAGGCCCAGGTTGGCGCTGCCGGCCGCCACCGTCTTGTACTCGCCGATGGTGGGCGCCACCGAGGTGGGCAGCAGGCTCACATCGCCCAGCAGGCCGCTCACGCTGGCATTGCCCGAGACGGCGGCCACCACGCGGGCGCGCGCCACCGCGCCGGGGTAGTTGGTCACCGCGCCCTGCTGTTTCACATGCAGGCCGTTCACCAGCACGCCGCCCTCGGTGGCGGTGATCAACAGGGTGGAGACGCCGGTGGAGTCCAGCGTGATGCTGGGGATGTCCAGGCGCACATCGCTCTTGTTGCCATAGCCGGTGAGGCGCACGCGGTAGCTGCCGGCGTTGATGCTGTTGTAGCCGCTGCCGCTGCCGCCGGCCAGGTTGGTGGAGATCGGCGTGGCGTTGTCGAGGCTGTCGGTGGCGGGGGTGACGTAGACGTCCAGCGCGCCGGCGTCGGTGGCCAGGTTCAGCACCAGCAGCTTGCTCTTGCCACTGTCGGCGGCGGTCTCGGCCTCCTGCAGCAGGGTGGTGTGCAGGGCGCCGGCCCAGCCATAGGCGATCAGGCTGTAGTGGCTGCCGCTCGCCAGCGAGGGGGTGGTGCTGGCCACCGTGGTGCCGACGCCGCTGGCCAGCACCTGCGAGCTGGTGGCGCTGGTGCTGACGCTGGCATAGCTGCCGGCGTTGGCATAGGCGACGTTGCTGTTGACGCTGACGCTGTTGACCGTCAGGTCCAGCGAGCTGTAGCCGCTGCTGGCGTTGAGCAGGCGCAGACTGGTGTCGCTGCCACTGCTGCTGCCGCCGCCGCAGGCGCTGAGCAGAAGGCTTGCGCCCGCCATGGCCAGGCCAAGGGCCCAGGGTTTGAATCGCATCTGATGACTCCGCAAGGAAAGGGTTCGAAAGGGTTCGGGCGATTCCAACCGGGGCGCGTTGCTGGTGGGTGTGCCAGCGTGTCGCGGCGGTGAAGAACTGTGTCTGCGGCTGTCGCGCGGGCGACTAGTGCAAGCTCTCCAAAGCGGGGTTTGCCAGCATCGGCGCCGCGAGGGCCGCTGCTAGCATGGCCCGCACTTTTCACGAGATCCGCCCCGCCCATGAGCTATCCGCACCTGCTTGCCCCCCTGGACCTCGGCTTCACCACGCTGAAGAACCGCGTGCTGATGGGCAGCATGCACACCGGCCTGGAAGACGGGCGCAAGCATTTCGAGCGCATGGCGGTGTACTTCGCCGAGCGCGCGCGCGGCGAGGTGGGGTTGATCGTCACCGGCGGCTATGCGCCCAATATCGAGGGCTGGGCCAAGCCCTTTGCCGGCACCCTGGCCACCTCGGGGGCGGCCAAGCGCCACAGCATCATCACCAAGGCCGTGCATGCCGAGGGCGGCAAGATCGCGCTGCAGATCCTGCACACCGGCCGCTATGGCTACCAGCCCTTTTGCGTGGCGCCCTCGCGCATCCAGTCGCCGATCTCGCCCTTCACACCGCGCGAGCTGAGCGCGCGCGGCATCGAGCGCCAGATCCGCGCCTTCGTGCGCTGCGCCAGGCTGGCGCGCGAGGCCGGCTACGACGGCGTCGAGGTGATGGGCTCCGAGGGCTATTTCATCAACCAGTTCCTGGTGGAGCACACCAACCAGCGCCAGGACGAATGGGGCGGCAGCTACGCGAACCGCATGCGCCTGCCGCTCGAGATCCTCACGCGCATGCGCGAGGCGGTGGGGCCGGACTTCATCATCATCTACCGGCTCTCGATGCTGGACCTGATCCCCAACGGCAGCAGCTGGGACGAGGTGCTGCAGCTGGCGCGCGGCGTGGCCAAGGCCGGTGCCACCATCATCAACACCGGCATCGGCTGGCACGAGGCACGCATCCCGACGATCGCCACCTCGGTGCCGCGCGCCGGCTTTGCCTGGGTCACGCACAAGCTGCGCGAGCAGCTGCGCGCCGAGGGCATCACGACGCCGCTGATCACCAGCAACCGCATCAACACCCCCGAGGTGGCCGAGAACGTGCTGGCCGAGGGCGCGGCCGACATGGTCAGCATGGCGCGGCCCTTCCTGGCCGACCCCGACTTCGTCAAGAAGGCCAGGGAGAACCGCGCCGATGAGATCAACACCTGCATCGCCTGCAACCAGGCCTGCCTGGACCATACCTTTGCACAGAAGATCTCCACCTGCCTGGTGAACCCGCGCGCCGCCTTCGAGACCGAGCTGAAGATCGTGCCCATCGCCGCCGGTGGCCAGCGCCGCAAGAAGATCGCCGTGGTGGGCGCCGGCCCGGCCGGGCTGGCGGCCTCCACCACCCTGGCCGAGCGCGGCCACGAGGTGCATCTGTTCGACAGCGCGGCCGAGATCGGCGGCCAGTTCAATATGGCCAAGCGCATCCCCGGCAAGGAGGAGTTCCAGGAGACGCTGCGCTACTTCGGCCGCCGCATCGAGGTGACGGGCGTGCAGCTGCGGCTGAACACGCGCGTCGACGTCGAGGCGCTGAAGGGCTACGACGAGGTGCTGCTGGCCACCGGCGTGACGCCGCGCAACCCGCGCATCAAGGGCCAGGAGGAGGGCGCGGCGCGGGGTCAGGTCTTGAGCTACATCGAGGTGCTGGCCGGGCGCGCCCAGGTGGGCCAGCGCGTGGCCATCGTGGGCGCCGGCGGCATCGGCTTCGATGTGGCCGAGTACCTGCTGGAGGCCGGCCATTCACTCACCCTGGACGCCGCCGCCTGGCGCCGCCACTGGGGCGTGGGCGACCCCACCGAGACGCGCGGCGGCCTGCTGCGGCCGGCGCCCGAGGCGCCCACGCGCGCCATCACGCTCTTGCAGCGCAAGGCCGGCAAGCTCGGCGCGGGCCTGGGCAAGACCACCGGCTGGATCCACCGCGCGGCGCTGAAGATGAAGAACGTCGACATGCTGGGCGGCGTCAACTACGAGGCGATCTCGCCCGAGGGCCTGTGGGTCAGCTATGGCGAGAAGCGCGCCGACACCCAGCTGATCGAGGCCGACACCATCGTGCTGTGCGCCGGCCAGGAGCCCTTGCGTGAATTGCAGGCCCCGCTGCAGGCCGCCGGCGTCTCGGTGCACCTGGTCGGCGGCGCGCTGGAAGCCGGCGAATTGGACGCAAAGCGTGCAATTTTGCAGGGAACGCGGCTGGCGTCGTCGCTGTAAACCCTAGCCAGTATCAAGCCAGCTCACGACACTCCGAAAGGCCGAGAACGAGGGGACGCCCGCAGTGCAGGGGTGATCGACGAATGGCCTGCGCCGCGCCAGCGGCGCCCGAGGTTTCCTGGGACTTATGAGCTTGACCTTGCACCGCCGCATCGTGCCGTTGGCGCTGGCTTGGCCCTGGTGGGCCAACGCGCAAACGTCTGCCGAAAGCATCGCCAACCCGCTGGGGCTCAGCGGTGGCAGCGCCATTCTGTGGCTGAGTTCGCTGTGCGTGGCCGGTGGCGTGGCCATGGGCCTGGTGCTCAGCCTGGTGCTGAGCCAGCGCGTGCGCCTGCGCCGCCGCCGTGAGGAGCTCCTGCGCCTGCGCCGCGACCGCGCCAAGCTGCGCGCCCTGCTCAACGCCATCCCCGACCCGATGTATTTCAAGGACGCCCAGGGCGCTTACGAGGGCTGCAATCCGGCCTTCGAGAGCGTGGTGGGCGCCGGCGAGGCCCAGCTGATGGGCCGCCGCGATGCCGATCTGGCCAAGCCCCCCACCTGGACCAAGCAGACCAGCGCCAGGCGCGTGCTCAACTGGGTGGAGAAGCCCGACGGCCAGCGCCTGTGCCTGGACGTGGTGAAGGCCGAGGTGTTCGACGACGACCATTACCTGGGCCAGGTGGCGGTGGCGCGCGATGTGACGCAGCTGCAGCAGGCGATGGAGCAGGCGCGCCGCGCCGCCACCGTGTTCGAGCATTGCGGCGAGGGCATCATGGTCACCGACGCGCGGCTGCAGATCTGCGATCTGAACCCGGCCCTGTGCGCCATCACCGGCTACAACCGTGCCGAGCTGCTGGGCCAGGTGCCGCGCCTGTTCCGCGACGGCGAGCAGGACCCCGAGAAGCTCAAGGCCCTGTGGGCCGATGTGGAGCGCTGCGGCAAATGGAGCGGCGAGCTGGTGGACCGCCACAAGAACGGCGAGACCGTGCCCGTGTGGGTGACGGTGGTGCGCGTGCCGGCTGACGAGGCCCAGGCCCAGGAGGTGCAGTACCTGAGCGTGCTGACCGACATCTCGCGCATCAAGCAGACCGAGGCCGAGTTGCTGCACCAGAGCCTGCACGACCGCCTCACCGGCCTGCCCAATCTGGCCCTGCTGCGCGACCGCATCGCGCGCCAGATCGGCATTGCCCAGCGCGACCATACCTGCGTGGCGGTGCTCTATATCGATCTGGACGGCTTCCGCGACGTCAACGACATCGCCGGCCACACGGCGGGCGACCAGGTGCTGCTCACCACCACCGAGCGCTTCGTCAACGTGATGCGCGCCAGCGATTCGGTGGCGCGCGTGGGGGCCGACGAGTTCGTGGTGGTGCTCAGCGGCCTGGTGGACGAAGAGACCGCGATGCGCCTGGGCGACCGCCTGATCCAGGCCATGGACGAACCCATCGTGGTGGGCCAGCAGCGCTTCAACCTGGGCGCCAGCATCGGCCTGGCGCTGTTCCCCACCGACGGCGTGGCGGTGGACGATCTGCTGCGCAATGCCGAGGCGGCGATGTGCCGCGCCAAGGTGCATGCCCGCAACACCGTGCAGGCCTACCGCCCCGAGCTCACCCAGGTGGTGCAGCAGCGCTTCGAGCTCACCCATGCGCTGCGCCATGCCAACGAGGCGGCGCAGTTCCGCCTCGAGTACCAGCCCCAGGTGCGCCTGTCCGACGGCCATCTGGTCGGCGCCGAGGCTCTGCTGCGCTGGCGCCACCCGACCCGCGGCCCGATCTCGCCGGCCGAGTTCATCCCGCTGGCCGAGGACACCGGCCTCATCATCCCGATCGGCCGCTGGGTGCTGGAGCAGGCCTGCGCCCAGGCGGCGCGCTGGCAGGGCCAGCCCGGCAAGCCGCAGCAGGTGGCGGTGAACGTATCGGCGCGCCAGCTGCGCCAGTCGGACTTCATCGACACCGTCGACTTCATCCTGAAGGAAACCGGTTGCCCGCCCCAGGCCCTGGAGCTGGAGGTGACCGAGAGCCTGCTGCTGGAAGACGCCGAGCAGGCCATCGAGCTGCTGGGCCAGCTGGCCAGCCGCGGCGTGCGCGTGGCGATCGACGATTTCGGCACCGGCTATTCCTCGCTCTCCTACCTGAAGCGCATGCCGGTGCAGACGCTCAAGATCGACCGCAGCTTCGTGCAGGAGCTGGGTAGCGACAGCAACGTCGCCGCGATCGCGCGCACCGTCATCGTGCTGGCGCGCAGCCTCAACCTGGACGTGCTGGCCGAGGGCGTGGAAACCGCCGAGCAGGCCGAATGGCTCAAGCGCGAGGGCTGCGACTGGGCCCAGGGCTGGCACTACGGCCGCCCCATGCCGGCCGAGGACTTTGTGCTGCCCAAGCAGGAGCCGGCGCGCAAGCCCCAGCTCAAGCATCTGCATCTGGCCTGAGCGTTTAAGCTCGGCCCATGCTCGAAAACCCTGGTTCTCCGCCGGACTTCTTCTGGCCCCTGTTGACGCGCCTGGGTGAGGCCCAGCTGCTGCTGCCGCTGGCCCTGGCCGGCGCCGCCTGGCTGGCCTGGCATGGCGGGCAGGGGGCCCTGGCACGACGCTGGCTGCTCGCCCTGGCGGCGGCGGTGGCGCTCACCACCGCCAGCAAGCTGGCCTTCCTGGGCTGGGGCCTGGGCCTGGCCGAATGGGACTTCACCGGCTTCTCGGGCCATGCCATGTGCGCCGCGGCGGTGCTGCCGGTGATGGGGTGGCTGGCGCTGCGCGGCCGGCCCTGGGGCTTTGGGCTGGGCCTCGGCCTGGCCGCCCTGGTCGCCTTTTCACGCGTGCAGGTGAGCGCACACTCGGCGTCCGAGGCCTTGTCCGGCTTGGTGCTGGGTGCGGCCGTCAGCCTGTGGGCGCTGCGCGGCCAGTTCCGCCTGAGGCTGGTGCTGCCGGCCTGGCTGCCCGCCGGCGCGCTGGCCTTGCTGCTGCTGGCGCCGGTGGCCGCGCCGCGCGCCCGCACGCATGACTGGGTGATCCAGCTGAGCCTGCAGCTCTCCGGCCGCGACCAGCCCTATACCCGGCTGCAGCTGCAGCGACGCATCCATCAGCCAGAGCGCTGGCAGGCGCCCCGGCCTTCGTGAGCCGTCGCTCATGCCGCAGGGCATGAACTCGGTGCTCACTCAGTGCAAGGCAGCCGGGGCCGGCTTGAGCTCGCTCCACAGGGCCAGCAGCTCCAGGTCCGACAGCTCGTGCACATCCAGACCCTGGCGCAGCTCCAGGCTGGAGTCAAACCAACCGCAGTGCGAGTTTTGCGGATGTTGGCGTTGCAACTGGCTGGCGGTGGTTGGCATGGTGCGGCTCCTGGACAGCGGCTTGATGTGAGATCCAGTTTGGGCGCTCGCACCCCGGCTTCCCATCACACGCGGGTGGGAGCGAAGGGGGGGCACCCCCCGATGGGGGTGAGGAATGGCATTAGCCGTGTGTCCGAGGAAGCCTTGTAAATCAAGGATTTAGCGGGACGTGGGCTTGTCAAACTGACATTCAGGTCGTGACTGACGAATGACATATATGGCGTGATTCAAATGACACGCCTTTTCAGCCCACCAGGGCGCATGGTCCACCACGCGCTCCCAGAACCCCTCCGTTAGCCCACTTTTGGCTCCCCGGCAGCCCGGCTGGACCGCTGGGGTTGTGAGCCCTTCGACGGCTTGTCCGGCCAAGTTTGCGACGCTCCCGGCGCCAGCGCACCTCTTCACATGTTGCCTCTGCGGCCTTTGGTCCGCCCTCCAAGACGCGACCGTCCCGGCGGCCCTAGCTGGGATCGCTGAAGCTCGGCCGCCGCAATCCCACCAAAAGTATAGGCAAAACACCTGGAATGCCGAGTTTGCTCAAGCTTGGCGAGCGCCAGGACGAGTACGGCATGGGCGAGGACGACGCTTTCCCACGTGATCTCACGGCGGGATCGTCTGACGATGACGCTTCTCGCAAATAGAGTGGCAGCGGCTAAAGGCGGGTGCTACCCATGAGACGAGGAGCAGAAATTTGAGCTTGAGCGGACTTCCTCCTCCGCGGGACCATGTCGGATTGAGTAGATCAAAGAAAGGAAGAAGAGTTGAACACTGCTGTAACCACGCCCGCCAACGCCCATGAACTTGCGGCCTACCTTGACGCAATCCAAGCCCACCCCTTCGCGTCACTGCTGGTGGCACTCACGGTGGTCCTCTGCATCTGGGCCAGTCGCAGCGGCGGAGGCAAGCGGGACTGAACCCGTGAACGAAAACCAAGGAGAGCGCCGCCGCGAACTACGGCTCCAGGTCCAACCTGGACTGGTGTGCTGCACCTCGGCCGGGTCGTGCTTTGGACGATTTCTGGACCCATTGTTTGATAGCGCATCAGCGTCCTGTGTGACAGATTTTCCTGTTCAGCATGGCCGATGCCCCTGCAACCCGCTTGAATCCTAGTGCTACTGCCGGGGCCAAAACCTTGAGACCCGACACACGTATTAACGTGTTATAAATAGCGCAGTGTGACATCGAGATGTGACCATGCCTGACCTCATCGAGACCATGTTGTCGGAGCTCGGCCCCTGCGTGAGCGGGAAGCTTGTCGAGGCCGTGGTGGCCAGGCACCAGCTCAGCCCTGATGCTGCCCGTCAGCGCCTGTCCCGCTGTAAGTCGGTCAAGCGCTTGGCATACATCCGCTTCCCCAAGAACGCGCGATTCGTCTATCCGCAATCGGAGTACGGTTCGCCCAGATTTTGGGACGCGCTGATTCGCGCGCTTCTTGAAGAGACCAGCGCCTACGGCAGCGCGCTGGCTGCATTGATGGCCCGCGGTGGCTTGATCCCGGTTGCTCACTTCGGAAGCGCATCCGGTGCGCCCATCGCCCAGAAGCGCCACTTATCTGCCCGCGCGGTCCTTGAGCATTTGGAGCGCGCCGGCCTGGTCCAGAAGCTGACCCTGCCTGGCCTGGGTGAGTGCGTGCGCCTTTCTGAAACAGCATTTCCCGAGGGTTGGGAGGTTTCACGTATCCGCGGCCGCATTCACGTTGAGGACGTCCTGCTACTGGCAATTCGCGACTGGCTGCGCAAGTTGAGCATGGTGAGCTACGACGCGGTCAAGGTTCGGTCCCTGGATGCCGCTGACGAGCAGCCTCGCGTCGGCACTCTGAACTGGGACTTGTCCGGCCCATCCTACTTGGCGCATCTGGCGGACTGGTCTCCGGACGGAGCTCGCCGCCCAGGCTTCGTTGCCTGTGACGTCTTGCTGGGCAGGCCCGTTGGGCCGCGAGACCTGCAGCCCTTCATTTCCAAGTGCGAGACGCTCCGCGGCTTGAAAAACGTGGCGCGCTGCATGCAAATCTTCGTCGCTGAGGGCTACACGAAGGAGGCCTTCGAGCTCGCAAAGAAGAAGGGGGTCGTGCCAGCAAGCCCAGAGGCGCTCTTTGGCACAGAGGTAGCTGAAGCGCTCAAGGAATTGGCTTCACTGCTGCACAACGCCTTCGTCACTTCCAACAATGCAGAGCGGATCGCAGAGGTATTCAAGCGGCTCAGCAAGATCGAAGGCGTCGCGACCAACCTGCGTGGCGCACTGTTCGAGTACATCGTCGCGGACCTTGTCTCCCGTTCCAGTATGGGGACGACCGTGCGTATGAATGAGATCGTGCTCGATGGCCTGGGCGGCAGCGCAGAAGTGGATGTCCTCGCGGCAAGACACGGGCACTCCATTCGGTTTATCGAATGCAAGGGCTACAAGCCCGGCGGGCCGATCCCCGACGAGCTGGTCGAGCGCTGGCTGCAGGACCGCCTGCCGCTCATCCGCAGGGCGGCCAAGACCAACACCTTCTGGAGGAAGGAATCTCTCGAGTTCGAGTTCTGGACGTCGGGCACGCTGTCAGCGGCTGCACAGGAAATGGTCGCCAAAGCGCAGGCTGTTGGCGTGGGGAAGTACACCGTCAAGGTCATCGCACACGATGAGCTCAAAGCTATCTGTGATGCGTTCGGCGACAAGGCGCTGCAGGACACCATGGCCGAACACTTCTTCGAACACCCGCTTCAGACCATCGACCGGGACATTGCCAAGAGGCTGCAACGTGAAGCGAGCAGGCAAGCACGGCGCCTAGCCACAGTGGTTGTGGAGCCGAGCCCAGGCATCCTCTTTTCGCCGCCTGCCATACCTGAATGGCGTCCCGTCCTAAATGCGCCCCAGCACGTTCAGGATCAATCCAGCCAAGCTGACGCTCCAGTGGACCAAGAATAGGAGGAGCAGGCGACGAAAACCTGCGGGGTGCTTGTCGAGAGACTCGAGGAGTCTGCGGAGTGCATTGAACTGCTGAGGAGTCATGGTCGCTTTCGAGACCCCCCGGTCCGACGCAACATTCTGCATGACTTCCAGCGCCGCCAGCCCCACGGCAGGGGAGCTACGTAGCTGGCCTGTCGCAGGCGGCGCATCGGCGCAAAGCCTCGGCAGCCCGATGACCGCAATCCGAGGCTCCACAGCGAATCTGAGGTCGAACAGGCAGTCCTGTCCCTTGCTCAATCAGCCCTCGCTGGTCTCGAAGACCTTGCAGCCGGCCTCATCCTTGATGAGGCAGAGCTCGACAGGGCTTTATCCGTCTCGGCCGCACATCAGAAGAAGTCCTGAACCGAAGTACGGCCATTGAAGGGCTGACCTACTCAATACGAGTATTGCCAAGGATGTGGGGCTCGCATCGAGGTTGTTCAGCAACCGGCGAACGGAAGGACAACGACGGCAAGGACAAAGACTTCCTGTTCTCCAACAAGGAGGTCCATGTCGTTGCCGAGACCGAGAAGCTCGCGCACCGGCTTCAATGACTTTCCTAGGGGGCATTCCCTCCGAATCGCCATAGAGAACCTAAAGAAGACTCACAGCGTGAATGCCCCGGGGCGCGTCGAAGAACCAGCCTGTTTCATAGGACCAATGGCCGATTTTGGAGCCAGCCGACGGTCTAGGCGTAGCAACATAGAGGCTGTAGAACCTCCCCGGCACCCGTTCGCAACGGCCCAGCTACTTCAGGCCCTAGAGCACGAGAATCATCAATGAAACGACCGATCCCAGCTCCGCTAATTGCCGTCGTTGCTGACTTGGTAGCCAGCCAGGAGACGCACGCGAGTCTCGACAGTCTTTTCATGTACGCAGAAGCTTCTGGGGAGCCACCACCCGGTAGCAAACCGGTAAAGGCGCAGTCATGGCTGCGGGCCACAAACAAGGACCACGCTCAACCCCTAGAGGTCCTGGGCAAGATCATCTGCCAGTACATGGAGGAACCCGAGATGGCCTCGGACTTCAAGTACGAAGGCTGGGGCGAGGAGCCCGAGTGGACTGTCAAGAAGCGGGAGCAGGTAAGGCGGATTGAGGCTTTGCTCGCCAAGAACGGCTTGCAGTACCGATTGGGCGGCATCATTTCGGACGGAGGTATGGCGCCGAGCAAGACCCTAAGCGAGCTGATTCATGGACGGGACATCCCCGCCATTCACCGCGAGTTCGAGCGCGCACTTGAGTCGGTTGAATCCAAACCTCGCGACGCCGTCTCTGCTGCGGCCAACATCCTGGAGTCGATCTTCAAGGTCTACATCGAAGACAACAACTTGACGATGCCGGACAAGCAGGATTTGCAGCCAGTGTTCAAGGTCGTCCGGGCCGACCTCGGCCTCGATCCTGGCAGCGTTGAAGACCAAGACCTCCAACGCATCATCTCCGGCCTCTTTTCGGTCGTCGACGGAATTGGCGCATTGCGCACTCACGCTAGCAGTGCGCACAGTGAAGGACGGAAGGGCTACAAGCTTGAGCCCCGCCATGCCAGGCTGGCGGTCAATGCCGCGCACTCGGTTGCCACGTTCATCTTGGAGACCTGGGACAAACGCGCTGCTGCCGCGCCCAAGCCGAGACCCACCGACCTGGTCTTCAGCGAGAAATGGCCCTGACGGTACCTGAGAGGCTTTCGCTAGCGCCCTGGGTCGCTGGCTCGAATGGACCGCGGCTGGTCGCACAGCACGCGCAGGCTCCGGCGCCTCGCTAACATTGCCGGACAAGCGATGCTCGAATCGCGTCTAGGGAGGCCGCATGGCCAATGAAACTCAAATCGCGCAAGAGATTACGCGCATCAATGAGAAGTGGGACAACCCGAATGCGCGGAACGGCCTGTTCGGCACGATTCTTAAGTCCGTAGATGTCGCGGCAGTGCGCGGGCTCACGGCGAAGCTCGAGTTCTCGTGGCCGGTTACCGCCATTGCCGGAACCAATGGCAGCGGCAAGACGACCATATTGCAACTTTGTTCCGCAGCCTACGTGGCTCAGCAAGGTGGCCGGAACTACAAGATTGGCGAGTGGGTGCGAAACGCGCTGGGCGATGAGACGCCTGCATTCAGTGCGGACTCGTCAGTCTCATTCAGCTTTTGGGACGACCATCCCACGGTACCGATTCCATACCAAAAGGAGCGCACTCGTTGGGGCTACCCTCGGCATGGAAACCCCGTCCGCAATGTCGAGTTCTTCGGTATCACGACCTTCGCACCACGCATTGAGCGGAGAGATAGGCTGCATGTTTTCAAGTCGAAGCTTGAGGTCAAGGGCAGCGCCGATTTCTCACCCGCTCTATTGGAAAGCATCTCTACGGTCCTCGGCGTCGCGTACCCCAGCGGCACGATGCACACCGTTGGTCTACCCAAGGGCGACTGGACAGACAACCTTCCCCAGGTCCGGCGAGGCGAGAGCACCTACGGAGAGCCCCACATGGGCGCCGGAGAGCAAAAGGTCATCCGCCTCATCCAGGCCCTTGAGGCCGCCGAGCCACGTTCGCTTATCTTGCTCGAAGAGCCAGAGATTACTTTGCACCCTGACGCACAGAAGGGATTGGCTTGGTACTTGATGTCTCTTGCCCGGCGCAAAGGGCACCAGATCATTGTCGCAACCCACTCTGCTGCACTCTTCGAAACGTTGCCGATGGAGGGCCGAATCCTGCTCGCGCGCACAAAGCAAGGTGTGACCGTCGTTCCCCGTGCTCCAGCAATCGTGGCCGCTCGAGCCCTTACCCGCGTGGCCATGACCAACAAGGACCTCATATTGGTCGAGGACGCAGTGGGCAACGGGTTCTTGTGCGAGATTCTCCGTCGCTTTGACAAGGACATCCTTGCGAATTGCTCGATAGTCTCCATTGGCAATACCGACGATGTGTACCGGATGGTGACAAGGCTCCGAGGTGAGGGAGTCCGTGCAATCGGCGTCCGCGATCCCGACATCGGCGATGCGCCGGCTGAGGGTGTGTTTTCGTTGCCAGGCGACTTAGCGCCGGAATCCCTCTTGCTGGCGGACGCCAATATTGCAGCGGCTGAGGGCATGTTGAACGGTGTGACAGAGGCCTTCGACCGGGCGAAGGTTGCCGGCCTCCAGCACACTGGGAGCAAGTGGGCAAAGCAGGTGTTCCCGGCACTCGCGCACGAGATGGCCATTCCGCGCGAACTACTTACCGACCGGCTTACTTTGGCGTGGCTAGCGGCTCATCAAGGCGAGGCGGTAGCTTTGGTCGCTTCGATTCGGGCCGCCCTTCAGTAGCATCGACGGTCTTGGTCGGCCCCGGGCATCCCATCGCCAGATAGACGGCCAGCCCGGCTTGGGCATCGTCAGCTGCGTACTGTAGTTGCTCGGGACTCAGACGCCGGTTGGCCCAGTTGGAGGTGGTCACCTTCTTGGATTTTTTTAGCTGCATGCCAAGGACAATCGCGACCGACGCCTTCGCTCCGACCCTCTGCTTGTACCCGAGGGGACGGAAGGCCCTGGACACGTCGACCACGTTCTGCAACTTGATGCCGAACTTCCGATACAGCGGTCCACGGTCCGAGTTGAGCCCGAACCCAACCTTCACCAAGTATGGCGACTCCAGGCACTCACGCAGCATCTGCGACACACCCAGTCCACCGACCTGGAAGATAAAGGCATGATCCAGGGTCGCGAGTTGGATGATGTGCGGGCCATCAGCGGCCTGGCCCGCCTGGAAGACCGGCTTGGTCTCTGTATCGAATCCCACGATGCCGGACTCGGCCATCTTTGCGATGGCGAAGTCTTCATCGCGAACACTCTGCACGACGTGAATTCTGGAGAGCGGTAGCCGCTCGTACTGCGGTAGTGCTGCAATCCCATCCCTACTAGGGTGATCCAGGCACCGCTGACCGACCGGCCCGCGATGCCGCGCCGCCGGATGCGAAGTGATTCCAGCGGCGTCGACTTCTGGCTGCTCTCCCATGTCGCAATGCAAGCTGTGATAGTGAGCAGCATTTTCAACGCAGCCGCTGGGAATGCGACAACCGCCCTCGACCGCAACGCCATGCAGACATGCCCGCGAATCCGAAACCACTGGGCTCCCTGTTCCGGACAAAGCAGTTCACGCATGTCATCCAGAGGTTGAGCAGCAAACTGTGAATGTTTGCCTCCTTGAATCCTTCACACTACGCCAGTAGTGCCTCTGTCGCCGCCCCGCAGCTTGTCACCATTACGATTCGCCCGTCGGAATCGACGGAGGCTGCGATGAGGCAGGGACTGCGTGCGGGGCTAGATTGGTGGTGGCATGTTCGCCAGGGTGTCGACTGCGAGACTTCGTTGCCCCGAAGGACTGGGCTGCAGTGTCAGCTAGCGTCGCGTAGGCCTTGGGCTCCGGCGCCGCTGTGGCGCCGCCATTGCTGCAGTCCGAGCGCTGCACCTCGGCCAGGAATTCCCGCTTAGATCGGCGCTCAAACGCGCGGCGGACCCGATGAAATTCCTCCGGCCCTACGCGAGCGAACTGGTGGGCAGCATGCTGTCCCGGGCAATCCGTGACTCGGGGCTTTGCGTACCGGCATTCCTACGGGCGCTGACCGGTCGGGCTCTCCCCTCTCATTCGTTCGTCGTAGCTAGGCACCCAGGTATCTCAGAAGCCTTCGGGATGGAGGTCGAAGAGTTCGTCATGAACCATACGGCAACCGCCTACTCTTTGGCTTTCATGCCGCCTGAGCAAAGGTCCCGACTGTGGGCGTCAGCCATCTCCAAGGACCCTCGACAAGGCTACATGGCGAGCATTGCCAGCAGGTTGACGAGCACTACGCCAAACTTGAGGTTCTGCCCGGAGTGCGTCACCGAGGACCTGGCGATATACGGCGAGAGCTACTGGCGCAGAGAGCATCAGCTTCCGGCGGTCAGTATGTGCCAGCACCATGGCCACGGTCTGCTCGTGTCGGCCATTTCGATGCGGGCCCGACTTCCGGTGCCACCCCCGCATCAATGCGAAGGCATGGACTCATGCTGCAGATTGCCCGCCTCGGTGCAGCTTGCAATCTCAAAATGGTCGTTCCGCAGTTTGAACTTCGCGCTGCAGCGCGAACAGGCTTGGCCGACCTGGTTCACGGAACATGCGCGCGAGGTGGGCTATGAACTCACTCAAGGAACGAACTCTGGCGAGAGGTTGTCGCGGGACCTTGAGCGGTTCTATTCCCCGGGCTTCCTCGAGGATCACGGCTGTGCAGTTGACCGGCAGGTGGGGCTCCAATGGCCCGCCCGCCTGCTCCGCTCCTGCTCGACGGGCATCGAGCCGCTTAAACACGTACTGCTGGGCGTCTTCCTAGAGTCCGGTGCAACGGCTAGCGCAGTGCGGCGCAAAGAGTTTGTGAAGCGGGGGCCACGGAGAGACAGCGCCCTGGAAGACGAGAGTGCTGTCCGACGCGTCGCAGATGTAGCCGAACGGATGCGTGAGGAGGGCGGCCCCACGAACCTCACGGTCCTCATGCGTCGGGCCGGCGTTGAATCCCTATGGCGACACAGCTACCCGCGGCTGCCGCGGCTGCAGGCTTGGGTCATGGCATTCAAGGCCAGCGATCAGTACCGCCGATGGTTGAAAGTGCCTGAAGTTCAAAAGGGCAATTGATGCATCGGGTATCCCAAGCGTTTCGCCGTATTCGGATACCTGCGCGTGAGCCGAAAATGGTGCAGGAAGATGGGCCTAGCGAGGGTGTGCCAGCTAGCGCCCGAGCACCCTCGCCAGCCAGGTCAGCAAACCAATCCCGGCCGTGCCGGCCGCGGTAGGCAGCGGCGCCTGATACATGCCCACCACGGCGATGGTGAGCACTACGGCGAGGAGCACGTAGCAGAACCGCTCCCTGGCGCGCCGTGGCAGCAGCTTCAGCACCGCGACGGCCAGGCGGTCGTTCTGGGGGTTGGATTCCTTCGGCGCCCTCACGTTGGCGCGCGGTTGGTCTATGGACATGGATGTTGTGTGGAAGGTGAAGGACAGCTTCACCGCCGGCGCAGACCGGTGAACTCGGCTGCACAACATCTACTGTCTACAAGAGCACCCTGGGCTGCCTAGCGTGGGCCTTGGGCCAGTTTGGCCCAGGGTTTACGCCTCCATGATCCGCCCGTCGGCGCGAAGCCTCTGCCACGCCTTCTTCATGACGTCGTGGGTATAGCTGAGAGCGTCCTTGACCACCTTCTTTGCCTCGGACGGCTTGCCCGGCTTTGGCCGCGGCAACGCCGTGGGTGTGAAGCCCAGCTCGATCAGCTTCGCGAGGATTGCCTCCTCCTGGGCACGATGCCGCTGCACAGGCGTTGTCGGCCCAGGTGTCGGTGCGGGAAGCTCCGGATCGGCACGCGAAGCGTCGGCAAGTGCGTGCACTTCCCGGCCGAAGACCATGCAATCTTCAGTGACGGTCACCATGCTGGGCGCATTGGCCGGGAGGCGCCATCGTTCGAAGCTACACATCTGGTCGCCAAAGGCTTCATGCGGTTCCCAGTCCTCAAAGTGACGCCACTCGGCTCTGCCGAAGAGGGCCAGCGTCTTGCAGGCTTCCATCGGAAGGGTCGGAAAGCTTCCGACCGGAATGTCTATCGGCTCATCTCCAGGCCGCGTTGGCTTCATCGTGACTGCCTGGGCGCACCGCGCGAAGACCCGAATCTCCCCGCGGCCCCCTGCCCGTAGGAAGTCGGTGATGGAAACGTTCGACCCGGCGTGCAGGCTCGCCAACTTGGAGGCCTCTGCCAAGCCGATGTAGTCGGTGTGGCTGAGCCGACTCACAGTCCACTGGGTGGATGGCTCCAGACGCTCAAACAAGCCAAGGGAGTAGGTGACCTTCTTCGGGGCGTCTGCAACCGTCGTCTGACCCAGGGCCTCAGGCCTGAAGTTCCGCACTTGGTCCATGGTCAAGCCGTCGAGTGCAAGAAGTTGCGCGTCGACTTCATCCATGCCCTTCTTGACGTCAGCCAGCAAGTTCCGCCTAAGGTTGTACTCAGACGGAATGGCCGCCGGCATCAGTTCGATCTTCCGCTGCTCGTCCTCCAGCTCGTCGCGCTTCGCGTGGAGCTCAAAGCAATAGGTGTTGTACGCCTCGAACGCGGGATCATGCTGTGCGTCATGCTGAAGGGCAGCTTCGCGGCGTTGGCTGGTGCTGAGCGAATCCCACGGTAGAGGGAAGATGCGTGCGGATATAAAAATCGCCACGTCAGCGGGGAGTTCATCACGGTGCTTCTCCGCGTAGCGCTCGACCACCGGCAGCAGCGCCTGGTACTCCGAGGTTGTCTTCTCAGCAGCCGACCGAGGTGCGGATTTGTCAAAGCGAAACGGCAGCCTGGGTTCATTCGCATCGAGCCAGGCGTTTAGGTCTTCGACATGCGCCAAGTCAAGAAAGGTCCGCACAGGGCGGTCACTGCTTCTCCCGGACCTGCCGTACTCGATCCGCTCAAGCGACTCAGGCTCGTGCATGGGCAGCGCGCCAGCCCGCGCGGCTGCCGCCAACTTGTCGCGCCATCCGCCTGCCTGACCGCGCCCTGCATCTTCAAGTAGTTGCGACGCCTCCTCGATTTCGAACCAGCCATCCCGCTGCCGAGCTGCCTTCTCTTGCAGTTGCTCTCTCAGTTCGGCGGCGAGCATGTGGCCTTCCGTCATTCTCCCAGCCACCTTCTCGATGAAGTACACCCGCTGGTCGGCCCGCATGCATTCGAGCGCCGGTGGAACTTCCAGCACACGCACTGGAATCTCGAACCGCATCGGCTCGATGGTCCATCGGTATGGCGTGCCGCATGCCGCCAACCAGTCGTTGACGTCTTCGGGGTAGACGCCCAGAGCGAGCTCGCCGGGCTCCGGCTGCTGCGTCGGCACCTTGTTCTCGATGTTGCGCGTTCGAAGGTAGTGCGGATGGTCTGCCGCTAGCCAAGCGCACTCTCCCATCCGGCGGTACAGGTCCTGACGTCCGGTGAAGGTCAAGCCCTCCTGCTCCGCAAGCGCATGAGCGGCATCAGCGATGAACCACATGCCGTCCGAAAGCGGGCTGAGTCCCACTCGAGGCTGCGTCTCAGTCATGCGTTCTCGTCTCCTCTCAACTGGTTCCTCTTGCGGTGTCCAGTATGAGGCTTGAGAACCGGACGATGTGGTGGGCGCCCATGGTCTGCCATCTTGCAATGCTCAGCCAAAGACGGCCGAGCAGCCAGAGCCAGTGTCGACGCGGCGACGTGACCGGCACCGCGGGTAGTCAGGCCAACCGCGGCTGCGGTCGTGAGTCCCCGAACTCAAGGCGACAAAGCAGTACAGGCGTTGGGTAAAGGTGCCAATACCTCGCAGGCACTGATGCCGTTTGCTTAACCGTTCGTACCACGCATGCGCGCCATGCATGGCAATGAATGAGCGCAATGGTCCTGCACCTCTTAGCCGCCCTTTGATAGCACGATGCCATTCGGTGCAGGTACCAAGGTGAGCTCATCACCCGCAGGGTTGTGGAAAGGAAGCCGGTCTACATCGAGCCAAGGGAGGTTTGAGGCCGCTGCCGTCGTCTTGAAGGCCTCAAGTATGCAGTTGGCCAACTCGCCGTCAGTGCCGTTGTTCCTAATCGGATTGGTATGCGGGTTGATGTTGATGACAAGGTTCTGGGCTCGGACCTTGTAGTAGAGGATAGGCGTACCAGTCCCCAGCTTCTCGACGTACTGCCGCATGGTGACAAGACCAGTATCGACGTCAACCGTGGACTCCGCGGGAGAGTTCTCAGAGCACAACTCGAACTGCGATGCATGCATGGTCCCGGCGCCCGTGTACTGAAAGGTCATCGTCCACTCATAGGGGTCGGCCCCAGAGACACCGTAGTTGGACTGAAACTTCAAGCTCTTGCGCTCGAGAACCAAGTCTGTCATCCCTTGAGTGGGCGCTAGGCCAGTCGGCGTGTTTCTCAGTCTAGGCAACTTTGCCGGCAAACGCGCTGATATTGCCGCGACAAGCGCGGGTCCCGGAACGAACACATTCATTCCTTTACGTTCTGCCTCGGCGTCTGCAGGTTCGCGCCCCGCACCAGGGTTCGCGGGGCGAGTGCCAAGCCCGCTCAGCGCCTCATCGGCAAGACGGAATTGCTGTGCCCGCGAGCCGATGAGGTCGCTGGCGTCGATGCGCGGAGCCCCTTTGATCCACACCTTCGCGCCGATGGTCGACAACGCAACACTGGCCCCTATCTGGATGCCGGACATGTATGGCCGATAGTCCGGGAACCCGATCTGACGCAGGAAGACCTTGGCGAACGCCGCAGTCGTGGCCTTTTGGACCATATCGGTAACTGCGGCTTCGTACTCGGCGGTAGTCAGGCCCGCGCCTTGAATAAGTTGGGCAATGTCGGGGGACTTGTCCAGCCTGGTGGCTGCCGCTCCAGTGTGTGTCGTGTACTCGTAGCGGAGCCGAGCCGAACGAGCACCGTCTTCGACGACAGCTGCCTCCAGCGTGCGCCAAGCAATGGAGACTGTCTCCATCACTTTGCTTCCGTTTCCAGGCAGTATCTCGGCAGTGAACTCGAGCCCAAGAAGGCGAACAACCGGGGCCGTTCCCTCTGCGCTTGCCATTTCGCAGAATGTGTGGACGGGCGAAAGCGGCATCTCGCGGGCTGAGACGATGAGCTTGCCGTTTGCAATGGTCAGCCAACGCCCACCGGCATCCTGATTGAAACCTTGCACAAACCAGGCGCGAATGGCGGGCTCTCCGACGCCAATGCCGACATTGTCCGCACACCACTGGCTGACTCTCTGCAGGTACGAAGGCATCTGTGTTCCTTTCGGATTTGGCCTGGCATGCGTGGTCTTCGGTTCGAAGCAAACTTTCGACGAGTCAGTTAGGCCAATTCTTAACACCATTCGGACCGTGGCTAATGGCGATGGCGTCGCTCATCATCAATTGGGAGGATGATTCCGAGTGCTAAGGAGTTTGACCACTTCCAACAAGCTTCGTGGCTCATCCAAAACCCCGGCCCTCAAAGCAATCCCGTCGCCAACCGTTAGCAGGCCCCGGGGTTGGTCAGCGCCCGCAGCAAGTGCTCGTTGATTCGGTCGACTCCGCCTGGTTGGTCGATCATGGCCAGGGGTATCTGGCCTAGGCCGTATGCGGGCTGAATCAGCCAGGCCGCCAACCACGCTTCTGAGCCCTCGGCTCCACCACGGCGCAACGTCTCGCACAGGCGCTCAAATCCCGGCGTCCGCACGAAGGCTTCCAGGCGGCCCAGTAGGCCGCGCTGCTGGGCGATGAACGCCTCTACCGCCTCAACACCGCTCATGGCCGTACCTCGCCCGCCGACCTCCGCCCCACCACGCGATCTACGAGCACTTCGAGCACGCGCGACAGCTCGCCATCGTCCACATCGAACGGCGGCGCAAAGCCCCGAATCTCGACCCACAGACTCTCCTGGCCCGGATGGACCGCCTGCGCCAAGTCGTCCACGAGCAGCACCTGCTCGGCCGTGACATGAAAGATGGAGTCCAGGTCTTTGGTAGGACCGCTCCAGCGCACGCACTCGATAGCCACGAACCACGGTGGCACCAGGCCTTCTTGGACGAACACAAGAGCGAGTTCGCGGAACTTCTGCTCGGGCACCGTGGTGAACAGCACCACACGCCCGAACAACCCGTGGACCGCGTCGAGGAACTCATACAGGCCCGGCCTGGTAAACCCCGGCGCCGCACTCGAGATGAGCGTCCCTTCCAAGTCCAGCGCCAAGACCTTGAACCCTCCATCCTTCCGATGGACCAGGCGCTCGGGCGCAACCTCGCCAATCGCCTCGTCAACAAGCGTGCGCGGCTCACTGACCACATGTTGCGGGATCGCTGGCAAGAATGCCAGCTCAAGGCCAAGGGCATAGCCAACGGCCTCAACAAGTTCGACTGGCGGCCACAGTGCATGCCCCAGTACCTGCGCAGCATCCGCAACCGAAAGCTCAGCGCGGCGTGCGACTTCCCACAGGGTCAGCCCGCTGTCCCGAAAGGCCAGTCGCAGCTGACCACTGATCTTTCGCCCATCCATGTGCCCTCCTATGGGGTCGCCCTCCATTTAGGCCGACCATAGCCATAGCTTAGACCTCGGGTGGCTCATGGTGTGAGCTAGTCAATCCCACTGCCGCAAGTCCTGAGTAATCAACTTGCCCTCCAGAGTATCTAGGAGGCGCTGCCGCCAGCGGATCAGCTCAGCTTTCTGCGCCTCTGAACAGCTGAATGCACCTGCGCGCGCGACAGCGTCCGAAGGGCATCACCACCAGCGCAGATGGCCCTTGAACTCTTCGAATTTGGTGAGGTTCTGTTCAGCCGTGGCTACATCTTTGCCAACGAGGCCGGTCGTGACGTAGGGAGACTCGGCACCCAGCATGGACAGAGAGCTCCGAATCTTCGCCAAGACTTGCTGGCAGTTGTCCCGCCGCCAGCCCCAGGCGCCTGGGGGCACCCAGTAGCGCCCACTCTCACCAAGCTCGTGCGTGCCGATGCTCAAAGCCAGCAGCACTTCGAACTGGTCGAAATGCAGGTCAAAGTCTTCCTGCCCGTCAAAGGTCCTGCCGACCTGGCCAAACAGAAACTGCATGGCGTGGTTCTGCGCCGGCGTGTACTCACGCTCGCGGCCTGGAAGCCGTTGTAGGGCCTGACCGCCAAGCGACCAAAGGGACGCCATGTTGGCAACAGGCTGTTCCTCATAGCTCCGACGCCGGATGCGTCCATCCAACAGGATTCGAAGCGCATCGAGGTTGCCAGAATGAATTGCACCAACTCCAAAGCTGTAGGCGAGCAGCGCGGCAGGATAGTGCTGCAGATCGAGCCAGAATTTCATGCCGTTTGCCTCACGGACATTGGCCAATCGAACTAGTTCGCGTGCCCATGGCTTTGCCTGGGTCCCATCGCTCCAGTAGCCCGCGTGGTAGGCCAGCTGTACCAGGGTTTGAGCTGCAGCCTCATACCCCTTTACCCGAGCCAGTGCCGTTTCCCCCGTGATGGCGCGAGAGTTGACGTCGAACGCCGGTCCGCTGGTCGCCAACAGCACGGCATCGACCTCGCGGCGAATCAAGTCGTTCAGCGAGATTCGATACTTGGGCTCGGACAGGTAGCGCTTCAATGCGCTCACGGCTGCCGCAGAGGACAAAGGGTGGGGCGCGGCGAAGTCCTCCAACGCTTGCACCTGCTCAGCCAGGCTTGTGAAGAATGTATCCGCGTCTGGCGAACGAACCACGATGCCGGCGCGGCGCGCAATGAGGTCGGCGGCCTTCGCGTTCGGGTCGCTGCGTGTCGACCAGTACGTCGAGAAGCGGCGATTTGGTGCGCGAATGACGGAGGCACGGAGCGCCTCATCCCAATCGGCTGACCAGCCAGATACAACTAAGCCGAACTCATCGAACACTCGATCCAGTAGCCGGTTGAACGCCTCCGGGTAGGTGGCGAGCTCCGCCGGCGTGTTCAAGATGCGCGTGTCGAGGTAGTCGCCGTGAACCTTGATGACGGTGCAGGCCGTGTGCACCAGCGGCATCGCGCCAGCAATCTGGTCTGCGGTACTCAACAACGTGGGTTGGATGCCCTCGTCATGAAGAGCGACCTCGAGCAGCCGGTCGAAGTTCGTCGTGATGACCACGCGGACGTACCCGAGCTTCACCAACCGAGCGATGGCGCGATGGGCCTTGGTAGGGGATTTCGCGCCTTCTTCCCGCTCGCTCTCAGTCGGTTCGAAGTAGGCGCGGAGCAGTTGCTGGCGCTCCGCAGGCGTCTTGGCTACCGTATCGAGAAGCACGGAGTAGTCTGGGCTATTGCCAGTGGCCTCGCGATACCAGGCCGCGGGGTCAGGCTCGCAGTTCGCGTTCTGGAGTGCCGCAGCCTTCCGGACCAACTCGATGGTGATGTCCCAGCCTGTCGGGATTTGGGCTGCGCGAGACACGCCTGAACCGACCAAAACCGCATAGACACCCTTGTTGGCTTGCATCGAGAACGCCAGCGAATTGATAGGGTCGATCACGCTTCCTCCCAGTCGCGTATACGGGTTTGATGACAGGCCGAGTTCGCCCGGCTCCGCAACGAACGGCACACAAGGACGCCTATGTGCCTAGCGCAATACTAGGGTTGCGTCTTGTGAAGGCCCTGCTCGGGCGCCTCAAAACTCTCGTCAAAGGCCCACCGCAGTCGCGTCTCACGATCATCGTCAGTAAACAGTGCTGCTGGCATTGCGCATTCAACGGCCAAGGTCGGCTCTGCGTCGTACTCAACCTCGTGGTTGTAGAACGCTCCCTGGAGCGCGTCGCAGTGAACGCAGCCGTTTGAAAGATATGCGCTTCCCCGGGTTCGTGAAAATCTACTACGAATGTCACCGATGCCTCGAGCCCTCAGGTCGCCTTGCTTCAAGGCGTTAGATAGGAGCGCTGTACCCGTCGGTGTGTCGAAGTCCTCAAGACCAAACGAAATCGGCCTGGCGCCAGGCAACAAGCGGTCAACTCTATATTCCAGCCGCGTAATGATCGAAGTCGGCTCGCGACACTTCCAGCAGTCCTGCTCGGCGGTCCAGACATCCAACGGAACCAGTTCGTTGAGGCCTGGTGCCCAGACAAACCTTCGGTCCAGGCACCCGCGAATGAAGCGGCCCAGCTCGATCCTCTGCGACCAGAGATAGCCTGCCTTTCGCGCACTGTGATCCGTAAAGCCCGCCGTTTCCTCCGCAGGGACCCTCACCCAAGCGGAAAGCCGGTCGACATCAACCTCGATGAGAAGTGACGGCACATCCTTGGAAACCTGGATGCCGCTTGGTCGATTGAACAGCCACAGTCCTCGGACGCCGCTGAGTCGATACTGTTCCTGACGCTCTGCAGTCACGTCCTGCAGTTGTGGCAACCATTGCACTTCGAACGCGACGCGATGCTTACCACGCTCCGCCATTACGCCGGCGATCCAGTGGCTGCCGTCCGGCGCATTCCCATGGACTTCGGTAGCTATGCTCCAACCAGCCTCAGAGATTGCCCGCGCAATGCGTTCTTTGACGAAGAGGTCCTCCGCAGTGTCCGCAGGCGAGGCGCATTCCCCTCGTTGCCTATGTGCGAAGAACCGCGTGCCAAGCTTGCTCGTCTTCAAAGTGACCCGGCTGCCACAGCACTCCAGGCGAAGGTGGTTCTCTGCAGCGTTCAGCGCCCGGAGTTCATCCCACTTTGCGGCGTCGTACTCGACGGAGCAGATTGAGTCAGCACCGGATTTACAGGAAAGGGGCATATCGTCGGCGGACGCGCAGGATCGTCGCTGCGAGGCTACTCGGTCGCGCCTTTAAGAGCGGCCAGCTTCGCCGCAACTTCTCTCTTGCCAAGCCCTCGCAGGGCTGCAATGGCAATCAAGTTCTTGGCTCTTGGCTTCGAACGCCCTTGCTCCCACGCATAGATCGACTGACCGGTCGTGCCGACCAGCAGGCCGAAGTCGGCAGCTGAGAGGCCCAACCGGGCACGATTGCTGGCTAGGCCGGCTGCGCGGAAGCGGTGCGCTCCTTCTTCGGAATCGACATCGGCGTCAGTCGCAGCAGCGGCGGCCTTAGCTGCCGCCTTGGTCGAGCTCTTTTGCAGCGTCTTGATCGCCCGCTCCAAGTCAGCCACTCGACGCTTCAGAGCGGCAATCTCGGAGCGATGTGCCGAGGCCGCCTTCTGCAACTTGGTCGTCTCGCCGCGGAGCTCTTTGCGAGCTAATCGGGCAATTTCGTCTTTGAGGACAGATGCGAGGTTTGGCATGCGTCGATTCTGCACGAGCAGCTCAGGCTACTTACTCGTTTTTTGCGGCTCGTTCTCGTCGCCGTAGTAGCTCTCGCCGTTAGCCTGTTCGTTTCGCCAATACTGGATCGTGTCTTCGATCCCGTCGGGGCCGCCAATATCTAGCTCCCAAGTGTCCGACTCCATCCAGTCATCGAAGGTCTGTTCATGGAGGCGGCGTGCGGCTTCCGCCGGATTCATGTTTCGGTCGAGGAGCTCCTCGCCGTGGATCGCGGGATTCCACCATTCATGCCGCTCCAGCCCGTTGGGGAGATTGGTGAATTGCCACCACCCTCGATAGGTTTGGGGTGATCGGGCAACGCAATCGGCTTGGTAAGCAGCCTCGTGCTCATGAGTCCACGTTCCTCGCTTCTGCGATTCGGCACGCCATTGGTCACGATCCGCGAACCAGGCTTGATGTGCGTCGGGATCATGAACGGCCCACTCATAGAACTCGCAGCCCATCGGGGATTGCCCCCACCTCAACATAGTCGCGATAGCCGCGGCCTTTGTGCTTGCGAACACCCAGTCATACGGTCGAAGGTAAGTCTGGGCATCCCCCACATTGATCCCGCCAATGCCGAATGGAAAGCGCTTCCCGTTCGCTTTCCAGAAGGATTCAAGCTCGTCCAGAGTGCGCAGCACAACGAACATCGAATCGTTCTCAAGAAGCACTCCCTCAGGCAAGGCAATGTCAATGGGACGGAAGGCTTTCTTGGGCTTTTTGGGCATGGGGTCAGGGTGAATAGCTCTAGGGTCGCTCGGGCACTTACCCTCAGATTTAGCCGCGCACTGTATCCGCTGTGAAGCAGCCATCCGAACGAACTGTGAAGTTGCGCGGCGACGTTCAACGACGGCTTCGCCCTACCGTGACAAATGCACACCTAGCCTCGGATGTCAGTCCCTGCGCGGATCAATGCACCAATCATCAGGTCCTCACAACGCTATATGTCTATTGGGTCGGCCAGAACCGACAGCAAAGACATCATGCGCACTAGCCCTGACATTCCAACCTCACTAGCAGCTAGCCTTTACGACTACGAGGCGTGGCTTCGCCCAATGACGCTGAAGAAGGCCACACGCTTTTGCTCAGACGCGAGGCCGGACCAGGTCCTTGGCGCTGTCCTCGACCTCCAAGGGAATCTCCCATCGCGTGCCGAGCACTTCCAGCTGCTCGGTGCCGTTTGGCCGAGGGCCGACACCGTTTGGCGACAGGCGACTCACCTTCACTCAGTTCTGACCAAGGCTACCGAAGAGCACCTGCTTTGCATGATGACGTCAGAGGAGCAGCTCTTCCGAGAAGGGCTTCCTGATGAGTTCGACGTGTACCGCGGCTGCTATCACCACAACATTCAAGGCCTCACCTGGAGCCTGGTGCGCGACCTGGCGATGGAGTACCCGTACATGCAGGGCAACCGTATGGAGGCTCCACCACTTCTGGTCTCCGCGCGCTTGCGTAGGCGTCAGTCGGTAGTGAAGATCGGCCGAGACGGCGTGACCGTCATCGGGTGGAAGCCCATTTCACCTAGGGTGGAGATGCTGGAGCCCGCCAGCTACTGAAAAGTCCCTTCCACTTACCCCACAGATTCGCGAACGGCCCGGCTACTTGAGGGCCTTGTTCACCTTGTCGATCAATAGCTTGAATTGGTCTCGCTCCGTCTGCGTTAGGTCGTCTGCGGTGTGGTCACGCGCCCACCGGATGTAGGCCTTCGCCAGCTTGTACTTCGAGAAGCCGCTACCGCTGGCCTCCAGCAAATCGACAATCGGACGACCTGGCTGCGCAGCAGCGGCTGCAGTCACGTCGATAGACAATGAGTCCTTTGCGATAGCCACGAGCGTGTCGCGTAGCAGGTCTTCAATCTCCGGCTCGGTCACAGGGCCCGAGTAGGCGTCTTTGGTTCGCAGGATTCCCTTGTTTCCCAGCGAATGAACCAGAATCTCCTGCTGGGCCGCTTGGTTGCCAGCCGCGTCCGAATCCAACAAGGCCGCAACCTTGAAGTTCTGCGCATACAAGATCGTGGCGTAGTAGACGACCTTGCCGGCGCTCGCAGCCGGCACCAGTGCGATCTTCTCGTTCAAGTTCACAACCCCTGCAGCCCTCAACAGGGCCGCTGTGACCTCGACATACCAATAGTCGGTCAGGCCCTCGAGGACGAGGTTGCGCTCCTGCGAGAAGAGGCTCTGGGCAAGGTCATAGCCCAGGGCTTCCTGCAAGGGCAAGATTGCCGCCGGGTCGCCGGAGCTGACTGTCGTATGAACCTTGGTTCCGACCTTGCGGTCCAGCATCTCAACCACCCTGACCTGGTCCAATTCATCAGGACCAACGAGAAACGGGGAATGGGTCGTGAATATGGTCTGGTTGCCCTCCGACAGCCGGCTAAGGGTGGCGCGAAACTCTCGCTGCTTGAGCCCGTGAAGGGACATACCAGGCTCGTCGAGCAGAAGGATCGCGTTCTTGTGCTTGCCTGCGGCCTCAGCAAAGAACACCACAAAGAACGACACCAACCATTGGAACCCCTCAGAGCGCTGGTGCAATTCAATGTCCACGCCCAGCTCATCTTCCACCACGACTTTGAGGTATTGCCCGTCGGCGTGGATGCGAAGCTTATCGGCTTCTGCTCGGCCCTCACGCGGCCGCCAGACCGAGCGAATTTCTCCCGTCAGTTGCACGCTCGCGGCGTTGAGCTGATAAGTACGCTTGTCGAGTTGGTCGCGATAATTCTGAAGCCCGGCTGGGTCATTCGTTCCTGGCGGCGTCGAGTTCCCTAGGTCCGACAGCTGCTTCGCCGTGAAACCCAGGAGCTTCAGCAAACAAACGTTCCCGTAGTCATACTGATCGTCGTCCAGCACATTGCTTGCCAGGCGTTGAGCCAAGTGATCGAGCTGAATCAATGGCCTGACTCGAAAGTAGTTGTTGAACAGCACGAATACCGGCTTTCGACCATCCAGAACTTTCAGAGCCGCCGTTCTGTCTGCATGAGCCATGGCGCTGGCCACCAGGCTGTCGAAGCGCTTGTCCTCGGTCTCGTTCTCTTCGTCGATCAGAGGGAGTGCTTTGTCTAGCCATCCCTTCAGGCTAGTTCCACGGATGCTGTCAAGGGAGGTGGTCGCATTCCATCCACTTGTGAGCGCACTCAAGGTCTGACTGGGGGTCTCCCCATCTGGATTCCGAGCCACAGCTCGTGGGTCGATGTGGGCGCACAGTCGGGTCAAGTCCTTGGTCACGTCGCCATAAGTCGGGAACGGCGGTGCATCGAGCAAGTTGTGCCAAGCCGAGTTGTCGAGCTTTCTACCGAAGGAATACCTAACGCCCTTCATGCTCGCGGGAATCGCCGCGCGATCCTCATCGTCGAGTTCAAACTCAACTTCAACGACGGTGACATTCTTAGGGTCTACGCGACCTGTCGTAATTTCGTTGTACTTAGAGCGAGGAAAGTCGCGCAGCGCATCGAAGCGCGGAACGTCCGACGGGGGATTGATCTGTTGAAGGGCTTGCAACACCGCCGTCTTGCCCGCCTCGTTCGGCCCTACCATGATGGTCTTGAGCCTTTCGATGTCAAACCAGCCGGTGTCTACGATCCCTCGATAGTTCGTGATCCTCGCCTTTTGCAGTCGCATTCTTTGCTCCCTGTAACGACTTCGGTTCCATTGGCGGAGTCAGCATATCCGGGCCGTCTCTACTGCGTCCATTGGTGCCACCACGAAGGCACCTGGAGCAAGTTGCTAGTCTGGAAGGGGGTGGTGAACCGCCGCAAACTGCGCCCGCAGCGCCATGGCATCGGCCAGCGCGTGGTGCCGCCGCAGCCCCCGGCTCGTTTCGAGTTGGACCCAGCAGGCCTCCGCTGCCCGGATACCGGCCGCATCCTCTTTGAGGTAGCCGATGTGTGCCGGCAGCAGCTTGGTCTTGGGCGCCATTGGCAGCATGGACAACAGCTGCTCGATAAAGCCATAGTCCAAGTTGAAGTCATAGCAGACCTGCAGCTCGGTTTGACCCAGGCCATCGAACCAGGCCGCCAGCGCCTGCGCAATGTCCAGCATGGACCCACGCATCGCCGATGGCTGACCAAGTTGCGGGAACACCTCTTCTTCCAGGAACTCACCGGCGCCAATCGGCGCGTCCGGTAAGACCGGCTCGGCGTAGAACTCCTGGCCAGAGTCAGTGCACAGCCCGATGCTGAGAAGCTGCGTCGCGCCCTCAGCGTTCGTGGCGAATTCGGTGTCCAGGAAGACGTTCATGGGACCGATCCTCTCACTTTGCCGGCGCGGGGCCGGCTTCTTCGCGTTGGCACCATTCAGCAGGCGCATCCGTTCGGGCGACATCAGGAAGCTGCCGGCGCGGATTCCGTTGAACCGTGCAACGAGCTTGGCCAATGCACCGCGCCCACACCACTTCTGCAAGAGATGCCCGGCGGCCGCGACCTGGTCGGGCTCTGCGATGCTCCAGTAGCCCTGGACCAGCCGCTGAAGAACCAACCCAACAAGTGCCCGGTCCGCGTCTGGTGGACATGCCGACGCGAGTGCCGCCCATTCAGTATCAGTCAATGGCTCGAATCCCACCGATGGCGGCAAGTCAATCACCACATGCGTATTGCCGTTCAGGTAGAAGGCCTCGGCCTGCCCGGTCAAGTTGTCGTCGGCCGGGATGGTCACCGACTGGACGGTCAGCTCCGTGACAAAGAGCTGGTTGCCGACCTTCACGCCGTTTGCTCCGAGGCGAAAGTCGCCCTGCGGTAGGTCTAGGTCAAGCCAGCCATGCAGTGCATGGGTATGAGCGCTCTGCGCGCAGATGCGGCCCGAGCGAGAGGTCATGAGCCACTTCAGGTAGCGATCAATCCCCTGGTCCTCGTGGCCGGTGCTGAACACCCCAGCACCGAACAGGGTGCGCACCACCGGAACCTCCTCGACGAAGTCGACGAAGGCATGGGTGTCAATGTTGAGGGCGGAGAACGCCGCCGTGAGGACCTTGGCCTGGGGGCGGAAGAAGGCCTGCATCAGAGCGAGGGCCGGCACGATCACCTCAATGCCATCGACGGTAAGCACGCGGTATATGCGGTGCTTCACCTCTGTGCCCGCCGGCGGCTCGATTGACAAGGCAGTGAAGTAGGCGTCTGGGGATGCAACTTCCCACCGCGAGAAGCTGGTCTCGAAGAGAACCCGGTCCTTCCGCCTCTTCGGAAGCCCGCGCTGTGTCAGTACGGCCACGGGATGGCGGGTAACTGCTTGGCCCTGTTCAACCACCAGCACCTCGATCCCATCCTCACCGGGTGCTACTTCAATCGCAAACTCCATCGTCAATCCTCACAATGTCCAGGAACGGTATAGGGTCGGAACGACCCCATGATTGGCACGTTGGATCACTTTTTTTTGCATCTCGCCTGACGAAGCCCTGTATGCCGAAATCCAAGCAGCTGCGTACGACCTCGCAGCTGCTCTACCGTTAGCGCCATCAGCAGCTGACCCATGGTGATGCGGACCTGGCTGGACGAGAGGGAAAAGGTGCTGCCCACGACCTCATCCGGGCGGGGCAGCATCAGTTTCATAGCATCACAGTTCGAAGACTTCCTCGACGGTCGGAGCCATGCCCATCGCAGCAAGCTGCTCGGCAGCGCGGTCATCGCTTGCCTCCGCATGCGCGCCCGCACGGCGGTAGTCCTCAGGCTTGGCATCGAAGCGGGTGGCATCAGGCTTCTCCACAGCCGTCTTCTTGCGGCCACGAATCCGGGTCGGACTCGCCAGGTACTCCCACGCCTTCGGCAGCGCTTGGTGCAGCGGCATGCTCGTGCCCAGGCTTTCCACGTACTGAGCCGCCTCTTGCGCCTGCTCCCACAGAACGCCGGCAGCGGTCAAAGAGCCGATGACGCGCGCCAGGAACGTGTCATCGCCCGCCCGCACCGAGTACAGCGTCGACGAGCGCGCCTTAATCTTGGCTTGGATGGCAGCGACTTCGGCCTCCCACTGCAGGGGAGCGATGTCGTCGTAGTCGGCCAGGGCCTCCAGGTCGTTTTCGCGCAGGGCATCGAGCATGGGGTGCAGCAGCTGGAATTCCTCACGATAGACGGCACTCAGCAGGTCCAGGGTGATGGTCTCGGACTCGTCCAGCATGGCCCGGCTCTGCGCCGCCGTGAAGAACTTGATTGCGATGTCGAAGACCCCCTGGCAGGCCCAGTACATGTACGAGGCAAGCTCAGCCGTCAGCTCCACCGGCTTGCGCACCCACTGGAACTGCCAGAGGTGGCCAAGGAACATGTCCCACTCGGTCTCACCGGTGCCATCGCTAGGGCCCATCCTGTCCCACGGCGCAATGCCCTCACCGCTGGCGCGGCGTGCCTGGCGGAAGTCCACATTGAGCACGCGAGCGGCCTTGTTGGTTCCGACGAACAAAATCGGGATGCGCGTGATGTTGCACAAGCTGACCAGCTGGCTCATGAGCACTTGAGCCTTCTTCTTGCTGTTCGCCAGGTTCTGCACCTCGTCAACGATAAGCAGACCGACGGCATGCAGGTGCATGAGGTGGGCCGCGGCGTGGATGAGCCTCTCTTCGCTCAGGCGACCCGTAGCGTAGGTCTGGACGTAGTTGCAGCCAGGCATTCGATGGTCCAGCTCGGCAATGATGGCCGTGGCGAGGCCCTTCACGTTCGCGCCATCAGCCGGCAATTCGATGTGCAGGCAGGGCACCTGGTACGTTCCGGTACTGGCGTGGAAGATGACCGGCGGAATTTGCTGGCAAAAGCGGCGCACGGTAGTAGTCTTGCCCATGCCACTCACGCCGATGAGCGACGCAGAAATCTGAGGCGTGATGGCGACGTTCGCCGGCGCCGCGGGCATCTTGCCGGTCTGCTGCAACTCGTACAGCTCCTGGCTGACCTTGGCGTGACCCGCAGTGCGCGGCGCACGGCCGACATAGCCCTTGCGAATCATCGCGTCCAGCGAGTACAGCAACTTCAGGTGCTTGGGCATCGGCAGCATGTAGCTGCCAAGTTCACCGAGCATGAGGGTGCGGTCGGCTGTCGTCCACTCGCGCTGAGTTGCGTCGAAGGCAGGCACGCTCAAGAGCGCCTCCACGACTTCGGCCTCAGTCTTGCTCGGGGGGAGCGCCTCGATGAGGGGGTTACCGGCGAAAGCGGGAATCTTCGAAGCAGCGTAGACAGCGTCGATGGCGATGGGGTTGGATTGAGTCTTCATAGTGTTGTTCACCTTGGTAGTTGAGGTTGATTGAGCGAGTTACTGGCGACCTGCCAGTGCGGACTTGAGGAGGCCCAAGCCACCGGAGCGGACCTTGGGGACGATGACCGAGGACAGCGAGCCACTGAGAGACGACGCGGAGCCCTTGGCCTTGACAGGTTTGGGGGTCTTGATGGGGGCGGTCATGGCGCTGGTCTGGCGTTCGAGGGTGACCTCAGCACTGCGGGCCTCCTTGACGTCCTTCCGGCGAGCGCTGCGAGGCTTGTCCTGCGTGACCTCCTTCATCTGCGCGAGAGCCGCGTCGGCGATGGGCTTGCATGCGGCTAGCAGAGCGATGCGACTTTCCTGACGACCGGCTTCGGCCTCACGGTTGTTCTTGCGCCGCTTTTCCTCGATGCGAGCAACCTCAGCGAAGGACCGGCCGGCGTACTGCTCGCTGCGCGGACCCAACGTGGCCTCAACGGGGCCACGGTCCTTTTCGATGTCGTGGATGAAGATGCTGTCCACCAGGCGGGGGTCATAGCTGACGTCGATACGGAACGTCTTGCGGCGGGCACGCACAAATAGGCGGTCCATGAGCCTGGGGTCGACCAAGTAGGTCATGTGCTTGAACACAATCCCCTTTTCGGTGACCGTCGCACGTTCGCGCGGCAGGAGCTGGAAACGAACGTCTTCCGCGGACGTCGCGGTCAGGAGGCCAGATTGCTTCTCGACGCTGTCGTTCCAGATGTTCACCGGCGACAGCTCAAGCTCGCCCGTAATCTGTTCCAGGGATGCCTTGAACCCCAAGAGCACGCGCTTGTTGTAGGCAATCATGGCGCGCAGCACGAAGCCATTCATCACATGCAGGTTGCAGCAGGCGTTCTTGTCGTAGTCGACGCTTTGGCGGGCATTCGCGTTCGAGTCGGGATTGAAGGACGGCTCGAACGTGCGCAGGGCCTCCTGGAGTAGGTTGTGGCAGTTCTCGACAAACGGCTTCCAGTCGGCCCGCCCGGCAGGAAGGTTCTTGACGGTGCAGCCGGTGCGGGCCACGAAGTCATCGCTCAGCCTCGACGTCCACTCGCTGCCGCGGTCTGTAATGAACTCGCTGGGCAGAATGCCGTGGGCGGGCCAGTCGGTCGGGTCGTACGGAACGTCGTAGCGGTCGCAGAGCTCGCGCTTGTCCTCGACGATGCAATAGATGGCAGCCATGGCAGCCATCCAGCTGGCCTCTTCCATGCCCAAGTAGTAGCCCACCAGGAGCCGCGTGGCGCGGCAGATGATGAGGTAGAGCGTCGGGCGGCCGACGATGAAGGTCTGGTCGTGCATCGACACGGCCATGACAGGGAGCTTCGTCGCGTCGATTTCGTAGCTATGAGCGGCGAATGGCGTGTCCTGGCCCATGATGCCAAGGACAGCCCGGTGCTTCAGCTCGAAGTTCTTGTCGCCATGCTTGGCGCGCAGGCGAGTCTCGATGTCGTAGTGCTTCGTGTAGAAGTAGCGGAACTGACGCAACGAAGGCAAACTGCCGTTCGGCGCACGGTAAGGATTGCCATTGCCGTCGGTCAGCATGTAGTACTGATTAACGAGCGCGTTGTAGGCATGGGTCACCCGGGCACGACGCTCCTTAAGCAAGACGTTTTCGCAGATGTCCTTCATGCACTTGAAGTCATCGAGCGTCAGCTGGTGCGGGTCGACAGCGGCGCCATCCACGTCGTACTTCGGGCCGGTCACCTTGCGGTCATAGTTCGGGCTGTCGACATCGCGAACCGGGCGGCGGAAGTCCGGGATAAGTGCGGCAGGAACCTGGCCGCGCTGCCAGTACTTGCGCAGATATTTATAGAGCGTCGAGGGCGCACAACCCAGGGACTTGCAGGTGCGGTCGATGGCGGCCTTGCGGCGCTTCGGGTCGAAGAGCTCGAGGGGGTCGTGCTTCTCGATGAGCGGACCCAGGCAAGCCCAGGCCCGGTCCATGCAGTCCTTCTCCAGCTTCGACATCTTGACGGGGGGAGCGAAGCCCTGACCGACGAGCGCGGGCAGCTGACTCACTGCACTGAGGGGCAGGCCCACCGGCCAGGCCTTCTTGCTCTCGATGTCGATGCAATACGCGGTGTTCGAGATTTCGTCCGTACGGAGGATGCGGACCTTGCTACCTTCAAACTCAACGATGCGGTTCTTAAGCGCGTTGTGGTTCATTTCAATTTCTCCTAACTGATGAGTTGCTAACTTGATAAGCCGCAGCGGGGCGGCGACGTGAGCACGCGCGGAAGCGCGCACCGTTCTCAACGCTTGCCCTGGAATGGCCAGAGCTCCGCCACTGCGGGCGCAAACGGCCACCCGCAGAAGCGTCAAGATCGGATCAGTGGGAAATTCGGAGGGTGCTCAGCACCCTCCTGGAGCGCGCCGCGCTAGGCGGCTTTGAGATGCGGCGCTTCAGGCCGCTGGGCTCGCAGCAGCTCGGCCCATGTAAGGTCCAGGATGTCCGGACAGGCCAGCACGACGGGAAGCGTCCGCTGGTTCATGAGCACCCGCATGACGGTGAGGCCCGTGCCCCGACGCTCACCCGTGAGGTCGTCGAAGTGGCGCGCAAGGTCGCGAAGCTTCGTGGCATGACCACGCTCATTCAAGCCGTTCAACCAGTCGACCATCACAGGCTGAAGATGCTCCGTCTGCAGGCCCGTTTCGATGCCCACGCGACGCTGCTCAAGGAACAGCCAGTTGAGGTTCCTCGTGGTGTTCCTGTCCATCCGGTAGTCGAGCATCACCTTGTGCTCGATGCCATGGACTTCAAGGTAGCTGCGCGCAATCTCCAGCTTCTCAAGCGTGCGCGGGTTATCAACATCCTTGCTGGTCTTAACGTCGATGGCCACCTTCTTGCTCCTCTCGCCGTCGCTGAGCGTCAGCAGGAAGTCAGTCGTCATAACGAGAGGCACGTTGGTCCTCGGGTAGTACGGGTGATTGACCTTGAGCTCGTTGGCCAAAGTCTGGGTCAGTGCACGGTCGGACAGCGGGTACTGCTCCTGGATGTCTACGACATTCGACGACCACTCCGAACGCAGGAAGAAGGCGTACTCCTCACTAGACAGGAGGTCATGCTTGCGGCCCGTCTTCGTGCCAAGGATGCGGTAGCCGAATCCCTTGGACGAGAAATCACGCGCAGTAATCCAGGGGATGTACTCGCCCTTCGTGCAGCTGCCGCGGCCTTCCTTGACCAGCTCGGCAATCTTCTTCTCGGACCACTTATGGATTGCCACGTTGACCTCCCAGCAGCTTCCAGTTCGTGACAAGGCGCGTCCCCGGGTCAATCTGTAGGGCAACCTGCGGGGGCCGCATCTCCTCGAGCCGGTCCTTGAGCCTCACCTCCAGCTGTGCCAGCGCCCAGCGAGAGCGCCCGTAAAGGAACTCTTCGCCGCGGACCAGCGGCAATGCCGAGAGCGCTCCCTGTGCCTCTGCCCGTTTGAGGCCCGCAAGGCACAGCTGAGTGTGCAGGCGGCCAAACGCCATCTCAACGCGGGCTTTGTCCTCAGGAAGGCGATTGCCACCAAGCGCCTTGCCTACCGTCTTTCCAATCAACCTGGTCATCTCGACCTCCAAAAAGTCTGTCAGAACCGGTATAGGTTTTGACAACCCTCATCACATGGTCGACAGCATTCTGCTGCCGATGTTGTTCCCGATAAAACAGGAAACAACAATTCAAAGAGGGATAAATAGGTCGAAAAAATTCCTTCGGCTTTGGGGTTGGAGCATCCTGTTATACAAAGCGCCCTCCCGCGTTTGTTAACAATGCGACCTGACGCGCACAAAGAGATATGAAACGGCTGACCCCCTGGGAACGTGAGGCACGACGCATCGTCAAGGACTTGATGGAACGCGAGGATGTCAACTACAAGAAGTTGGCCGTGAAGCTCGATGCGGTGGGCGTCGTGAAAACGAATACCAACCTCTCGAACATGGTCCAAGGCGGCGCATTCAGCCTCGCGTTCTTCTTGCAAGTGCTGGCCGCGCTGGAAGTGAAGGAAGTGGACCTCAGCAACGCGACAAAGATCGTCGACCGCGACTAACCAACCGTGCGAGGCGTCCACAGACCTGTTTTGGCGCACTGAATGCAACCAGCCGAGCGCTGCGTTTCACCTGCCCTTGGCCCAAGCTGCCATGTGCACGGTGATCGTCTTCGAGTCCATGAACGCCATCGCATCGGTCTCGTACCTCTCGATGCGAGCCTCAAGGGGTACGTCCGACGCCTTCAGTTCGTCCAGCGCATCACGCAGTTGTCCCTTGAACTTCGTGAAGGTTGCCGCCGAGCCGCTGAGTTTGTGCAAGTCGGTCAGCTTGGTCTCAAACGGCTTGCTGTGCGTCGAATAGTAGGTAGCGACCCAGGACCTCATCCCTTTGCCGGCCTCCAGGGCCGCGTGCGGAACTGCCGTCCAGCTTGCATGCCCATACTGAAGCGCCCCGGTTTCCGAGGAGGCTAGTTGGTTTAAGTCAGACGGTCGCGGCCTGACCAGCGCGTTGGCGATGGTAATTGGCTTCGAACTCTGCAGGCGGGACGTAACCCAGCGGCCCCATCAGCCGGTGATGGTTGAACCAGGCCACCCATTCCAGCGTCGCGAGTTCCACCGCCTGCTTGGTCTTCCAAGGTCCTCGCCGGTGAATGACCTCGGCCTTGTAGAGGCCGTTGATGGTCTCGGCCAGCGCGTTGTCGTAGCTGTCGCCCTTGGAGCCCACGGAAGGCTCGATGCCGGCCTCGGCCAGGCGCTCGCTGTAGCGAATCGACAGGTACTGCGACCCTCTGTCGGAGTGATGCACCAAGCCATCATCTTCACTCGGCTTGCGGTCATACAGCGCCTGCTCCAGCGCGTCGAGCACGAACTCGGTGTGCATCGAACTGCTCTGACGCCAGCCCACGATGCGCCGGCTGAACACGTCGATGACGAACGCCACGTAGACCCAGCCCTGCCAGGTCGAGACGTAAGTGAAGTCCGAGACCCACAGCTGGTTGGGGCGCTCCGCACGGAACTGCCGATTGACCCGATCCAGCGGGCACGGTGCCTTGGGATCGGGAATGGTCGTGCGTATCGCCTTACCTCGGCGCACGCCTTGCAGCCCGAGCTGACGCATCAGCCGCTCTACAGTGCAGCGCGCCACCGCGACGCCTTCTCGGTTGAGCTGGCGCCAGACCTTCTCGACCCCATAGACCTGCATGTTGGCACGCCAGACGCGCTGCACCTGCGGCAGCAGGATCGCATCGCGCTGGGCACGACGAGAGCGCAAGGCCGGGCTGCGCTGGCACGCGGCGTGGCGCCAGTACGCCGATGGGGCGATCTGCAAGACGCGGCAGATCGACTCGACCCCAAACTGCTGGCGGTGTTGGTCGACGAAGGCCTTCAGGACTTGATACGGCGGTCGAGCTCCGCCTGGGCGAAAAACGCGCTGGCCAGCTTCAGAATCTCGTTGGCCTTGCGCAGTTCGCGGTTCTCTCGCTCGAGCTCCTTGATGCGTTGGGCCTCCGCCGTGGAGACGCCATCACGCTGGCCGGCATCCACCTCGTGCTGCTTGACCCAGGTATTCAAGGTCTGCGGCACGCAGCCGATCTTGTCGGCGATGGACTCGATGGCCGCCCACTGCGACGGATGCTCGCCTCGATGCTCCAGCACCATGCGCACCGCGCGCTCACGCACCTCAGGGGAAAACTTCGGGGACTTCTTCATGGCTCCATTCTCTACAGTTGGAGCCTCCTCAAAACCCGGGCCGCTTCAGAATAGCCTTCTTCGATGATTCATCTGGGATGAGCCTGACGTAGAGTGTGTTTGCCGTGGACTCGTCAACTCCTCGCACCCATTGCGCGACTAGCGTTCCCTGAATAGTCAATTGCCCGCTGAACTCGGCATAGAGGTCGTTTTCACGTTTAACCGCTTTCAATTTGAGCGCTGTATCGGTGGGGACGACTAGGCGCTGGTTGTGTGCGGCGAATGCGGTGGAGATGGCCAAAAGAAGTGCGAGTACGAAAAGGTGATATTTCATGACACCCAACGAGATTGCAGGGCGCAGTTTTGCCGCATAACACCGCCAGCTTTCTCCCAAGATTCGGCCGCGTCGCTGCGCTGGAGGGCGCACCGATGCTTGGTCCTTTTTCATTCTTTGCCTGTCATTTCATGCCGCAATGTCAGCCGGTAAATCCGGCGTCCCGCAAGTTTCGCTGCTGACGCTGATGGCCGCCTCAGGGTATGCGCGTGCCCAAGGCGTTATGGCGATGGGGTGAGCTGGAGGCGCATGGGCGCTGACGATCATCAGCGCCCATGCGGCGTCAGGTCGGGCAGCGGGGCGCGGTCGCGTACATAGCGGTCCAGCCAGTCGCGCGCGGCGAGGTTGTAGTCGTCGGGGCGTTCGCTGAAGGTGTGGTCGGCGCCCTCGACGATCAAGAGCCGGAACGGCCGCTGGCTGGCGAACAGGGCCTGGGCCATGTCCATCGAGTCGCGCGGGTTGACGCGCTTGTCGGCGCTGCCGTGCATCAGCAGCATGGGCACGTTCTTCGGCAGGCGCTCGACGAAGCGCAGCGCCGAGCGCTCGGCGATGGCCTTGCTGCGCTGTGTGGCCCATTGCGGCACCAGCTCGGCCGCGACCTCGCTCTCCATCTCGGGCCGCTCGCGGATCCAGCGGGCCAGGTCGGTCGGCCCCGCGCCGACGATGGCGGCGCGGATGCGGTCGCTGCGGGTGAGCGCCAGATAGGTCATCATGCCGCCGCGCGAGTGCCCCCACATGCCGATGCGCGCGGGGTCGGCAAAGGGCAGCTGGTCGAACACGCGCAACCCGTTCAGCACATCGTTGACATCGGCGCCGCCGAACTCCTCGTGGCCCTCCGAGCCCGGCGCGCCCCGGTAGTTGGACGCGAACAGCACATAGCCCCAGCTCGCCAGGCGCGCGGCCCGCGCGAGGAAGAAGGCGGGCGTGATGGCGCCGAATTCGCGGTTGCCGCCGCGGTTCCAGATCACGCAGGGCAGTCGGGCCGGCCCGGCGGGCGCGGACTTGGGATAGGACAGAAAGCCGGCGATGCGCAGCCCGTCCGACTCATAGACGATCTGCTCGGCCACATAGGGCGCGTCCGCGGGCACGGCCATGGTCGTGCGGGCGAGGATGTCGCCATCCGCGGCCCGGGCGGTGCCGGCCAGCGCGAGCAGCAGGGCGGCCAAGAGAACAAAGCTGGCTGAACGGCGCATGGGGGGCGGCAGACTGTTGGTCTATGCCGCGCCGCGGCCCTGCTGGCTGGCGAAGTACACCACCTTGCGCGCGCGCTGCACCTCGCCCAGCGGGCGGTGCGCGGCCAGGGCCTGCCAGGGGTCGAACACGCCGGCCTCGGCCTGCTGTGCCAGCGTCTGGCCGGCCGCGGAGCCGCTGTCCTGCTGCGGCAGCAGCAGGCGTGCCACGGTGGTGTAGGGCGTGTCCCAGTTCACCGAGGCGTCCTCGATCGGCGTGTGGCTCTCGTTCACGAAGGGCTGCAGCTGCAACTCCCAGGCCAGCTCCTGGCTGGCCAGGCGGGCGGCGAAGTCGGCGCCCCAAAAGTCTGCTGCTTTCTTCTGCACCTTGGCGCCCGGCGTGGCGCCGCCATTGGACGCGGCCGGCACCAGGCGCACGCGCACCGCATAGGGGCCGCAGGCGATCGGCAGCACGCTGTGCAGGGGCTCGGTGGCAAAGCCGCCGAAGGGCCGGCTCACGGTCTTGAGCATGCTGGCCAGCCGCGCCACCCCGCCCAGCGGGCCGTAGCGCTTGAAGAGGTGCTTGAGCAGCGCGCCGCCGCCATCGGCGGCCGCCTGCACGAAGGCCACGAACTCGTCGCTCCTGGGGAAGGCGAACTTCTCCTGGTTGATGAGCAGAAAGTCCTGGCTCTTGGCCGGGCCGTTGCCCAGCGCCGCCTCGCCCTGCACGCCCAGCACCTTGATGGCGAGGCCGCGGATGTCGGGGGTCTTGTCGGGCGCGTGGTCGAGGCCGCCGTTGGACAGGCGCAGCCAGGTCTCATAACGCCCCGGTGCAGCGAACAGGCCATGGCGCGCGAACTCGGGCAGATCGCCCAGCACCTCCAGCAGGCCGCGGGCGGCCGTTAGCTGCTTGCGGTGCAGGGTGCGGCCGGCGCCATATTTGCGCGACTTGCGCGCCTGGATGGCGCGGAAGATCTCCACATAGGCGTCGAAGCGCTGGGCCTCGTCGGCGGCGATCTGTTCCTTCCAGCCTGTGCTGGGTGCGAGCGTATGAGGCATGGCGGCGGCGGTAGGTGGCTAACGCGGACGCGCCGATGCTACGCCTGAACTTGCCTGCGGTACTGGCTGGGCGTGATGCCGAGCGCGCGTTTCAGGCTGTGGCTCAGGTGGCTGGGGCTGGCATAGCCACATTGCAGCGCGATCTCGGCCAGCCCGATGCGACCATGGCGCAGCAGTTCCTGCGCGCGCCGCAGGCGGCGTTGCGCGATCCATTGCTGCACCGAGCAGCCCATGGCGACACGGAACATGCGCGCGAAATGGAATTCGGAGAGATGCGCCAGCCCGGCCAGGCGGGTCAGGCTCAGCGCCTCGCTGGGGCCGGCCAGATGCGCTTCCACATAGGCCAGCAGCTGGCGCCGCGTGGCGCTGGCGAGGCCGCCCCGAGGCCGCAGCGCCGCGCCGCGCTGTGCCGGGGTGGCGGCCTGCAGCAGCAGGCGGTCCAGCGCGGTATGGCTGAGCTCCTGGGCGCGCAGGCGCTGCAGCGGGTCGGCCCAGTCCAGCGCCGTCACCGCGCGCGCCCAGCCGGCCAGCGCGGCATCCTGGGCAAAGATGCGCGTCTGCAAGCTCATGCCGCGCGGCTCGGCGTCGAGCAACTGCACCACGCGGTCGGCCCAGGCGCTGCCGCTCCAGTACAGGTGCACGAAGCGCTGCGGGCTGCCGATCAGCCATTGCGACTCATGCTCGGCCGGCAGCAGGCAGTGGCAGCCGGGCGAGCCATGGGCGCCGGGCTGGCCCAGCAGCTCGGTCTGCCAGCCACCTTCCAGATAGACCGAGAGCGTGTGATGGCCGGGCTGCAGATAGGCGGTGCGGTCATGTGCATTGGCCCATTGCACCAGCTCGAGGCCGTCGCCCAGCGCGCTGCGGCGCTCGGCACGGGCGCGCGAGCGGCTCAGCACCTGGTCGACGCGTTCGGGCAATAGCGGGCGAGCTGGCATGGTGCCGCCATGCTAACCAAGGCCGGCGCGCCGTGCCGGCGCGGCAGGCTGCAAAGCGCAGGATCGTGCAAGTTTCCGGCGCCTTGCCTGCCATGCTGGCGGCCATGAATGCAATTTTTCTCTACCCCCTGGTGGTGCTGATCTGGGGCACCACCTGGATCGCGCTGAAGTGGCAGCTCGGCGTGGTGGCGATCCCGCTCTCGATCGCCTACCGCTTCGGCCTGGCCGCGCTGATCCTGTTTGCCTGGCTGGCCTGGCAGCGGCGCCTGCAGCCGCCGCGCGGCAAGGCCGCGCTGTGGGTGCTGGGCCAGGGCCTGTGCCTGTTCTGCTGCAACTTCGTGTGCTTTCTGCAGGCCAGCCAGACCCTGGCGAGCGGCCTGGTGGCGGTGGTGTTCTCCAGCGCCACGCTCTGGAATGCCCTGCTGGCGCGCCTCATCCACGGCCGTGTGCTGGCGCCGCGTGTGCTGGCGGGTGGCCTGCTGGGCCTGGCGGGCTTGCTGGCGCTGTTCTGGCCCGAGATCGGCCGTGCCAGCAGTGCGAGCCTGCAGGGCCTGGCCTGGGCGCTGGCCGGCACGCTGTGCTTTTCCACCGGCAACCTGCTCTCGGCCGCGCTGCAGGGCCGCGGCCTGGCGCCGGCGCAGACGAATGCCTGGGGCATGCTGGTGGGCACCCTGGTGCTGCTGAGCTACTGCCTGCTGGCCGGCGTGCCCTTCAGCTACGAGCCGGGCTGGCGCTACAGCGCCGCGCTGCTCTACCTGGCCATCCCGGGCTCGGTGATCGGCTTCACCGCCTACCTGACCCTGGTGGGCCGCCTGGGCCCGGAGCGCGCCGCTTATGCCACCGTGCTGTTCCCGGTGGTGGCGCTGAACGTCTCGGCCTGGGCCGAGGGCTATGCCTGGAGCGCGCCGGCGCTGCTCGGGCTGGCGCTGGTGATGGCTGGCAATGTGCTTGTCTTCGCGCGTCAGCCGAGCAAGTCGGCCGCCAAGGCCTCGATCGACGGCTCGTCCAAGGCCTCGGCGGCGAGCTGACGCCGTTCGCCCCAGTGCTTGAAATTGCTGGCCTGCGAGCGCGCGTAATGCGGGTCGTAGTGCAGCTGGGTGAGCTCGGCGAACAGCGGCGCCAGTTCGCCGGCGCGCGCCCAGGCCTGCCAGCGGTTCACCACCTCATGGCCATGGGTGGCGCGCAGGCGGTCGAGGATGGCGGCCAGGGCCTCGCGGTCCTCGCCCAGGTAGGCGTAGTCGCGCAGCAGAAAGGCCTGGCGCGCGGCGTCGCTGGCGGCAATCTCGATGCAGGGGCTTTCGCGCAGGCGCTCCAGCAGGGCGGTGGGCAGGCTCAGCTTGCCGATCTTGCGGCTCTCGGCCTCCACGAACACCGGGCGGCCGAGGTCGAAGCCCTCGATGGCATCGGCCAGCGTGGTCTCGAAGGCTTTCTGCGAGGGCTGCGGCTGGCCGGGCAGGGCCCCCAGCATCGAGCCCTTGTGGCAGGCCAGGCCCTCCAGGTCCAGCACCTGGGCGCCCTGGCGCTGCAGCGCCTGCAGCACGCGCGTCTTGGCGCTGCCGGTGGCGCCGCACAGCACCTGCAGCGGCAGCTGCGGCGCCAGGCGGGCTAGCGACTCGATCACATGGGCGCGGTAGCGCTTGTAGCCGCCCGCCAGCTGCTGGGCATCCCAGCCCACCAGGCGCAGCCACTGCACCATGGAGCCACTGCGCATGCCGCCGCGCCAGCAATAGATCAGCGGCTTCCAGTCGTGCGGCTTGTCCTTGAACGCGGTCTGCAGGTGGCGCGCCAGATTGGCCGCCACCATCGCGCCGCCCACGCGCCGCGCCTCGAAGGCGCCCTGCTGCTTGTAGAGCGTGCCGACGACGATGCGCTCGGCATCGTCGAGCACGGGGCAGTTGATGGCGCCGGGAATGTGGTCGAGCGCGTACTCGGCGGGCGAGCGGGCGTCGATCAGGGCATCGAACTTGGGCAGGTCGGCGATCTGGGCCGGGCCGCGGGGAGGACTCATGGGCGGGATTCTGGCATGCGGGCCGGCGCGGCCCGCCGCCCATGCGGCCGGGGCTAGGAGGCGCGCGGTGCGCGCAGCCTCTCCCACAGCGCCCAGGCCTCGCCCACCACGCCGCGGCGGAAGGCCAGCACGCAGACGATGAAGATCAGGCCGGTCACCAGGCTCACCGATTCGCCCAGGCCGTTGAACCAGGCGATGCCGGTGAGGTTGGCCAGCGCCTGGCCCAGGTCGCCGATCTTGTTTTCCAGCGCGATGATGATCAGCGCGCCCACCATTGGGCCGATCATGGTGCCCATGCCGCCCACCAGGGTCATCAGGATCACCAGGCCCGAGGTGGTCCAGATCGCGTCGGTGAGGGTGGCAAAGCCCAGCACCAGGGTCTTGGTGGCGCCGGCCAGGCCGGCCAGGGTGGCCGAGAGCACGAAGGCCACCAGCTTGAAGCGATCGACGTCGTAGCCCAGCGAGATGGCGCGCGGCTCGTTCTCGCGGATCGAGGTCAGCACCTGGCCGAAGGGCGAGTGCACGGTGCGGTAGATCAGCCAGAAGGCGGCGATGAAGATCCCCAGCACCACATAGAACAGGGTCAGGTCTTGCGTCAGGTCGAGGCCCAGCAGGCTGCCGCGCGGCACCGATTGCAGGCCGTCCTCGCCGCCGGTGAAGCTGGCTTGCAGGAACACGAAGAACAGCATCTGGCTGAGCGCCAGCGTGATCATCGAGAAGTAGATGCCGGCGCGCTTGATCGCCAGCAGGCCGAACAGCAGGCCCATGGCGCCGGCGCAGGCCGCGCCCAGCAGCACGCCCAGCGGCGCGGGCAGGCCCCAGACCTTGAGCGCATGGCCGGCCACATAGGCGGCCGTGCCCAGGAAGGCGGCATGGCCGAAGCTCAACAGGCCGGTGTAGCCGATCAGCAGGTTGAAGGCGCAGGCGAACAGGGCGTAGCACAGCACCTTCATCACGAAGATGGGGTACACGCCCAGCAGCGGCAGCGCCGCGATGGCGATGAACAGGGCGGCGTAGCCGGGCAGGGGGTTTCTTCCGTTCATTTCTCTTTTCCGAACAGACCCGCCGGGCGGACCAGCAAGACGATGGCCATCACCACGAACACCACCGTGTTCGAGGCCTCGGGATAGAACACCTTGGTCAGGCCCTCGATCACGCCCAGGCCCAGGCCGGTGAGGATGGAGCCGAGGATGGAGCCCATGCCGCCGATCACCACCACCGCGAACACCACGATGATGAGGTTGCTGCCCATCAGCGCCGAGACCTGCAGGATGGGCGCGGCCAGCACGCCGGCAAAGGCGGCCAGCGCCACGCCGCCGGCGTAGGTGAGGGTGATCATGCGCGGCACGTTGATGCCGAAGGCCTGCACCAGCTTGGCGTTCTCGGTGCCGGCGCGCAGCGTGGCGCCCAGCGAGGTCTTTTCGATCAGGGCCCAGACCGCGATGCAGACGGTGATGGAGGCCACCACCACCCAGGCGCGGTAATTGGGCAGGATCATGAAGCCCAGGTTGGTGGCGCCCTGCAGGGCCTCGGGCACCGCGTACTGCTGGCCCGAGACGCCGTAGAAGCTGCGGAAGATGCCCTCGGTGACGAGGGTGATGCCGAAGGTCAGCAAGAGGCCATAGATATGGTCCAGCTTGTAGAGCCATTGCAGCAGCGCACGCTCGATCACGATGCCCAGCGCGCCCACCACCAGCGGCGCCAGCAGCAGCATGGCCCAGTAGTTGATGCCCAGGTATTCCAGGCCCATCCAGGCCAGGAAGGCGCCCATCATGTAGAGCGCGCCGTGGGCGAAGTTGATGATGTTGAGCATGCCGAAGATGACCGCCAGGCCCAGCGACAGCATCGCGTAGAACGAGCCATTCACCAGGCCCAGCAGCAGCTGCCCTAGGAGGGCGGGCAGCGGTATGCCAAAGAAATCAGTCATCTCGGTTCAGCCTGCTCAAGCTTTTCTTTTCATCATCACTTCTTCACGGCCGGGCACTTCGAATCGGCCAGCTTGGTGAAGGCCTCGTCGCCCGGGATGCGCGTCACGACCTTGAAGTAGTCCCAGGGTTCGGTGGACTCCTTCTGGCTCTTCACCTGCAGCAGGAACATGTCGTGAATGCCGCGGCCGTCTTCCTTGCGGATCGTGCCCTTGGTGTACATGTCGTTGATCGGCGTGTCCTTCATCTTGGCCAGCACCTTGTCGGCGTCGTCGCTCTTGGCGGCGTCGACGGCCTTCAGGTAATGCATGGCGGCCGAGTAGTCGGCGGCCTGGATCGACGAGGGCATGCGCTTCATCTTCTCGAAGAAGCGGCGGCTCCAGGCGCGCGCCTCGGGGCTCTGGTTCCAGTACCAGCTGTCGGTCAGGTACATGCCCTCGGTGGTCTTCAGGCCCAGCGAGTGGATGTCGTTGATGAACATCAGCAGGCCGGCCAGCTTCATGGTCTTGGTGATGCCGAACTCGTTGGCCGCCTTGATGGCGTTGATGGTGTCGCCACCGGCATTGGCCAGGCCCAGGATCTGCGCGCCCGAGCCCTGCGCCTGCAGCAGGAAGGAGCTGAAGTCGCTGGCGTTGAGCGGGTGCTTGACGGCGCCCTTGACGGTGCCGCCGCTCTTGGTGACCACCGCCGAGGTGTCGTTCTGCAGCGAGGCGCCGAAGGCATAGTCGGCGGTCAGGAAGTACCAGCTCTTGCCGCCGCCCTTGGTGACGGCCGCGCCCGTGCCGTTGGCCAGGGCCACGGTGTCGTAGGCGTAGTGGATGGTGTAGGGCGTGCAATCCTCGTTGGTCATGCGCGAGGTGCCGGCGCCGATCGAGATGAAGGGGCGCTTCTTCTCGGCCGCGATCTTGGCCATGGCCAGGTTGGTGCCGGAGTTGGTGCCGCCGATCAGCAGGTCCAGGCCCTGGGTGTCGATCCACTCGCGCGCCTTGGAGGCGGCCACGTCGGCCTTGTTCTGGTGGTCGGCGAACAGCACCTCGATCTTCTTGCCGGCCACCTGGCCTTTCATGTCGGCGATCGCCAGCTTGATGGCTTCGACACCGCCGGCGCCGTCGATGTCGGCATAGACGCTGGACATGTCGGTGATGATGCCGATCTTGACCACATCCCCCGAGATCTGGGCCTGGGCCGCGCCGCCGCAGGCAAGCAGGCTGGCCAGGGCGATGCACTTGATGCTGACGGATTTCATCTTCGGTCTCCTTCTATGTGATTGTTGATCAATCAAACGCTGAGTAACTCGTCGAGCTTGGCTTGCTTGGCGGGCAGTTCCGACGCCGGGAACGACTCCACCACCTCGCCATGCTCGATGACGACGAAATGGTCGGCCAGCGGCGCGGCGAAGCGGAAGTTCTGCTCCACCATCACGACGGTGAAACCCTCGGCCTTGAGCGCCCTGATCATGCGCGCCAGCGCTTGCACGATCACCGGGGCCAGGCCTTCGGAGATCTCGTCGAGCAGCAGGATGTCGGCGCCCACGCGCAGGATGCGCGCCACCGCCAGCATCTGCTGCTCGCCGCCCGAGAGCCGCGTGCCCTGGCTGTGCTTGCGCTCGGCCAGGTTGGGGAACATGGCGTAGATCTGCTGCTCGCTCATGGGCTTGGCGCGGCCGCCCTTCAGCAGCGGCGGCAGGCGCAGGTTCTCCTCGGTGCTGAGCGAGGCGAAGATGCCGCGCTCTTCCGGGCAGTAGCCGATGCCCAGATGGGCGATCTTGTGGGTGGGCAGGTGGATGCTCTCCACGCCATGCACCTTGATCGAGCCCTTGCGCGCGCCGGTCAGGCCCATGATGGCGCGCAGCGTGGTGGTGCGGCCGGCGCCGTTGCGGCCCAAGAGGGTCATGACCTGACCCTTGGGCACGGCCAGGCTGATGCCGTGCAGGATGTGGCTCTCGCCGTACCAGGCGTGCAGGTTCTCTATTTGCAGCGCGATCTCGCTCATGCTCAATGCGCTCCTTGCAACTCGGCGGCTTCGCTGCCCATATAGGCCTCCAGCACCGCGGGGTGCTTGGAGACGGTGTCGTAATCGCCCTCGGCCAGCACCGCGCCGCGCGCCAGCACGGTGATGCGGTTGGCGATGCGCGAGATCACGCGCATATTGTGTTCAACCATCAGCACGGTGCGGCCCTCGGCCACGCGCTTGATGAGGTCGGTGACGCGCTCCACGTCCTCATGGCCCATGCCCTGGGTGGGCTCGTCCAGCAGCATCAGCTCGGGCTCCATGGCCATGGTGGTGGCGATCTCCAGCGCGCGCTTGCGGCCATAGGGCAGGTCGCCCGCCTTCAGCTGCGCCATCTCGCGCAGGTCCACCAGCTCCAGCAGGGCCAGCACGCGCGCGTCCAGCTGCTTCAGGCCGGTCAGGCCCTTCCAGAAGTGGAAGCTGGTGCCGGTGAAGCGCTGCAGGCCGATGCGCACGTTCTCCAGCACGCTGAGGTGCGGGAACACGGCCGAGATCTGGAACGAGCGGATCACGCCGCGGCGCGCGATCTCGGCCGGCTTCTCGCCGGTGATGTCGATGCCGTTGAAGAGGATCTTGCCGCGCGTCGGCTCGAGGAACTTGGTGAGCAGGTTGAAGCAGGTGGTCTTGCCGGCGCCGTTGGGGCCGATCAGGGCGTGGATATGGCCACGCTGGACCTGCAGGTTCACGTTGTCGACCGCCGTGAAGCCCTTGAAGTCCTTGCTGAGCCCTGTTGTCTCGAGTATCAGTTCGCTCATGAGGAAACGCTTTTCTTTTTTCTCGCTCGCTGTTCTACATGCCGCGGCAGTGCAGACCGAATGACGAATGTAGGTGGGCTCAGCCTAGCGCAGGGACGGGGCCTACCTTTACGTAGCATTGCGCAAGGGTTTGCCCGGGGTGGCCTGACACCTGGGCGACATGAATGAATGCATGAAATCCTGGGGCTGCACAAGGATGCGGCAGGATTGCTATCCTGCCCGCCACTTGCAACCCAAAGGAGATCACCATGTCCTCCATGTCTCGTCTTGCCGTGCTGGCCCTGGCGCTGGCCACCGCTGGTGTACAGGCGGCCGCGCCCCAGGTCAAGAGCCAGGCGCCCGGCTACTACCGCATGATGCTGGGAGACTTCGAGGTCACCGCATTGAACGATGGCACCCTGGACCTGCCGGTGGACAAGCTGCTGAAGGAAAACCAGCCGGGTCAGGTCTTGCGCGCCCTGCAGCACGCCTACCTGGGCCTGCCGCTGGAAACCTCGGTCAACGGCTTCCTGATCAACACCGGCGGCAAGCTGGTGCTGGTGGATACCGGCACGGCCGGCGCCTGGGGGCCGTCGGCGGGACGCCTGCTGGCCAATCTGAAGGCCGCGGGCTACCAGCCCGAGCAGGTGGACGAGGTCTACATCACCCATATGCACGGCGACCATGTGAGCGGGCTGATGCTGGACGGCAAGCCGGCCTTCCCGAACGCCGTGGTGCGCATGGACAAGCGCGAGGCCGACTACTGGCTCAGCGCCGAGCAGATGGCCCAGGCGCCGGCCGCCCGGCAGGGTGACTTCAAGGGAGCACAGCTGGCGACCAAGGGCTACGCCGAGGCCGGCCGGCTCAAGCCTTTTGATGGTGCCACCGAGCTGGTGCCAGGGCTGAGCGCCCGTCCCGCCTACGGCCACACACCGGGCCACACCATCTACGTGGCCGAGAGCAAGGGCCAGAAGATGGTGTTTGGCGGCGACCTGATGCATGTGGCCGCAGTGCAGTTCGCCGACCCGACCGTGACGATCAGCTTCGACAGCGATTCCAGCCAGGCCATGCCGGCGCGCCAGAAGACCTATGCCGAGGCGGCCGGCAATGGCGAATATGTGGCCTTTACCCATGTCTCCTTCCCCGGCATCGGCCGTCTGCGGCCCGATGGCAAGGGCTACATCTGGCTGCCGGCCAACTACAGCATCAAGCCGTGAACTGAGGGGTGGAATCGGCCCTATCCTTGCGTCTGCAAGGACTTCACTCGTGGCATCCAACCCCTTTCTTTCGCCCGCGGCGCGGGCCGGCGGCCTTGAGCTTGGCCGGCTCAGCGCCCTCATCATCGACGAGAGCGAGCTGCTGCGCTCGGTGCTGAGCCGCATGCTGCGCGACCTGGGCATCCCCGCGGTGCAGGCGGCGCGCCGGCCCGAGGAGGCGCGCCGCATGATCAAGGCGGCGCTGCAGCCCTACGACATCATCCTCAGCGAGTTCCACTTCTCGCGCCAGGCGGCCCATGACCTGAGCGGGCAGGACCTGCTGGACGAGTTGCGCCAGTCCAAGGGCCTGCCGATGCAGACCGCCTTCATCATGGTGACCGACGAGGCGCGCCACCCGCAGGTGGCCGCGGCGCTGGAGGGGGCGCTGGACGACTACCTGCTCAAGCCCATCACCAGCGGCCAGTTCGAGGAGCGCCTGCGCATCGTGCTGGAGCGCAAGGCCGCGTTCAAAGAGGTGTTCCAGGCCATCGAGGCGGGCGATTACGCCGGCGCGGCCGAGCGCTGCGAGCGCATGTTCCGCGAGGGCGGGCCCTACAAGGTCTACGCGGCCCGCATCGGCTCGGAGCTGTATCTGCGGCTCAAGGAACTGGAGGCCGCGAGGCGCATGCTGGAGTCGCTGCTGGCGCACAAGGCCGTGCCCTGGGCGCGCCTGGGCCTGGCCAGGATCGCGCTGGAGGGCGCCGATCCCGAGCAGGCCTGCCGCTCGCTGGAGACCCTGCTGGCCGAGAACCCGGCCTATGTCGATGCCTACGACGTCTATGGCCGGGCGCTGCTGGAGAAGATGGATTTCGAGGCCGCCGCCGAGGTGTTTGGCAAGGCGGTGCAGATCTCGCCCGGCAATGTCTCGCGCCTGCAGAAGCTGGGCTCGCTGCAGCTCTATCTGGGCGACAGCGGCGCGGCGGCCGAGCACCTGGGCGCGGCGCTGGACATCGGCGCGCATTCGCGCGCGCTCGACTATCAGGGCGTGGTGGCGCTGGCCGTGGCCAGCCTGGACGTGGGCGGCAAGCAGGGGCTGGCCGATATCGAGCGCGCGCACAAATTCCTGCAGGAGGCGCTCACCCTCCATCCCGACAGCGCGCGCCTGCGCATGCTGATGAAGGCGCTGGACGTGGTGCTGGCGCTGCAGCTGCGCCAGGCGGAGGCGGCGTCGGCCGGGCTGGCCGAGCTGGCGGCCCAGCTGGCCCGGCCCGAGTGCAGCTTCGAGATGGGCGCCTGCCTGATCCAGCTGATGGCGCGCGCCGCCGGCACCCAGGCCCTGCCCGGCGCGATGGACTGGGCGGCTCGCGCGACGCAGCGCTTCAGCGTCTCGCACCAGCGCACCCGCTTGCTGGAGCTGGCGGCGGCGCGCCTGCCGGCCATGCAGGAGCTGGTGCGCGAAAGCGCCGCGGCCATCAACGAGCAGGCGCGCGAGGCGATGGGCCATCTGGTGAACCGCCAGCCCGAGCTGACCCTGCGTGCCCTGGTAGCGCTGGCCGCGCGCAGCCTGAATGGCCGCATCATCAAGCTGGCCCAGGCCACGCTGGAGCACCATGGCCAGCACCTGAACGCCGCGCTGGCGCAGCGCCTGGGCGCCGAGATCGCGATGCTGCAGCCCGAGGTGGCGGCGCGCCCGATCGTCAGGCGCGGCTCCTAATTGGCCGAGTGCAGCGACCAGTCGTCGCGCGTGATCTGGTAGACGCTGCAATCCATCTCGTACCAGCGCTCCTCGCCCTTGTAGACCATGCCCAGGCGCTGCATCACCGTGGCCGAGGCCTTGTTCTCGTGGTGGCAGACGGCGCACAGCAGCGGCACCTGCAGCTCGTCGAAGGCAAAGGCGGCCATGCGCTTGGCGGCCTCCGAGGCATAGCCCCGGTGCCAGTGCTTCGGATGCAGGCGCCAGCCGAGTTCCAGCGGGTTGGCCGGGTCGCGCGCCAGGTGCTGTACGCAGCCCATGCCGATGACTTCGCCGCTGCTGATTTCGATGAAGGCCCACCAGCCGAAACCGAACTGGGCCCAGCGTTGCTGGATGCGCTCGATCATGGCCACGGTGTCCTCGCGGCTGTCGGGCTTGCCGGTGATGTAGCGCATCACCTCGGGCAGGCTGTTGAGGGCGTACAGGCCCTCGAGATGGGTTTCGTTGACGGGCTCGAGGCGCAGGCGGGCGGTGGTGAGGGTGCTCATCGTCGGGCTTTCAGCAGGGAAGCCCCGACTCTGCCACGGCCCGGCCGGCCCGCCATCCGTCACCCATCCAGGCGCTGCTGGAACACCAGGCCGGCGTGCTCGCGCAGCGCGTGGAACTTGATCTTGGGCCAGTTGCTCTCGATCGCGCGCAGCTCGGGCGCGTATTCCACCAGCACGGTGGGCGCGTCCACCGCGTCGTAGGCCATGCGGTGGTCGTTGGCGGCGATGAAGCGCTTGAGCTCGGCCTCGTCGTCGCAGGTGACCCAGCGCGCCACCTGGAAGCGGCTCGGTGCGATGCGCGCCTTGACGCCGTACTCATGCTCCAGGCGGTGCGCCACCACCTCGAACTGCAGCTGGCCCACCGCGCCCAACAGCAGCACGCTGCCGGCGATCGGGCGGAACACCTGGATCGCACCCTCCTCGCCCAGCTGGGTGAGGCCGGCGCGCAGCTGCTTGGTCTTGAGCGGGTCGGCCACTTCCACCGAGCGGAACATTTCCGGCGCGAAGAAGGGCAGGCCGGTGAACTGCAGGGCCTCGCCCTCGGTGATGGTGTCGCCCAGCTGCAGCACGCCGTGATTCGGGATGCCGATGATGTCGCCGGCAAAGGCCTCGTCGAGCAGCTCGCGGCGCTGCGAGAGGAAGCTCACCACCGTGTTGGGGCGCAGCTCCTTGCCGCTGCGCACCACCTTCAGCCGCATGCCGCGCTCGAAATGGCCCGAGGCCACGCGCAGGAAGGCGATGCGGTCGCGGTGCGCCGGGTCCATATTGGCCTGGATCTTGAACACCACGCCGCTGAACTTGGGCTCCTCGGGCTTGACCACGCGCTGCATGGCCGGCCGATCGGAGGGCGCGGGCGCCAGCTCCACCAACGCGTCTAGGATCTCCTGCACGCCGAAGTTGTTGACCGCCGAGCCGAAGAACATCGGTGTCTGCTGGCCGGTGAGGAAGTCGTCCAGATTGAATTCGGGCGCGGCCTCGCGCACCAGCTCGATCTCGCCCTGGGCGTTCTCGTACTGCATGCCGAAGCGCTCGGCATAGGCGGGGTTGTCCAGGCCGTCCAGCACCTCCTCGGTGCCGGCCACGCGGTCCTCGCCGGGGGCGAACACGCGCATGCGTTGCTGGCGCAGGTCCATCACGCCATGGAACTGCTTGCCCATGCCCACCGGCCAGGTGAAGGGCACGACCGTCATGCCCAGCTCGCGCTCGATCTCGTCCATCAGCGCCAGCGGCTCTTGCACCTCGCGGTCCATCTTGTTGACGAAGGTGAGGATGGGGGTGTTGCGCGCGCGGCAGACCTGCAGCAGGCGGCGCGTCTGCGGCTCCACGCCATTGGCCGCGTCGATCACCATCAGCGCCGCATCCACCGCGGTCAGCACCCGGTAGGTGTCTTCCGAGAAGTCCTGGTGGCCGGGGGTGTCGAGCAGGTTGATGACGCAGTCGCGGTACTCCATCTGCATCACCGACGAGGCCACCGAAATGCCGCGCTGCTTTTCGATCTCCATCCAGTCCGAGGTGGCATGCCGCGAGGCCTTGCGCGCCTTCACCGAGCCGGCGATCTGGATCGCGCCCGAGAACAGCAGCAGCTTCTCGGTGAGCGTGGTCTTGCCCGCGTCGGGGTGGGAAATGATGGCGAAGGTGCGGCGGCGGCGCACTTCGGTATCGATGCGGGTGGGCAGATCGGCGGACATGATGGCTTGGGCAGGCGCGGCCAGGCCTCATGGGCGGCGCGCGTTTCGGGGGAAGGGGCGGATTATCGCAGCGGGTGGGCAGGAGGCGGCGTGCTGGCGTCGAGAGGCGGGGAGAGTTCGACGCATAGCCGCATTGATGATGACAAGGCTGCCGCGTTGGATGCCAATCCGGCATTGACTCGGAGGCCATTGGTGCCTACCCACCGATAGGAGAGGGCATGGACAAGTTTCCGCCTTGGGCAAGATCGTGGCTGGCCCCTGACCCGGCGCAAGTGAGTCATGGGCTGAACCTGGCCTTGAAGCTCGCTTCGCCCAGCAAGCTGCCCCTCATGCTGTGGGACATCGTGGTGGCGCAGCCCAAGATCGAGCGGGCCCTGCAGGAACTGAGCTTCCTCCACTTCGCGCGCTTTGTGCCCTCATGGGATGGCAAGGCGCTGATGGTCACCACCTCGTTTGACGGTCCGCTTGAACCCTATGTGATGGACTTCGTCATCGCCTTGGGCGATGTCTTCGACGCCTTGTTGCTGTATGTCGAGGATGCCCCGCCGCTGCCGGTGCGCGAGTATCCCGAAGAGTTCATGGACTTCGTCAGGTGCTGGAATCGCGTGCCCCTGGCGCCGCGCAACTGCCGTTGCGATGCTGTGCTGCTGCCCCCGGATTTCCCCTTTCCCATCTTCAGCGCATATCCGGGAAAGACGGTGACGGACATTGCTGGCAAGCGACGCCAGTTGCTGTCGCCGTCGACGGACCATCCCGGCGGCCCGGTCGAACTGGCGGACGTGCAGGCGAACATCCTGAACGGATACCGGGCCCAGACGGCGGTGTATCTCTTTTTCTCCATCACCGATGCGGACTTGGCGCGCAAATGGTTGGCCGATGTCTTTGCAGGTCAGGGCGCGTGGAGTGGCGTGATCAGGGCCGACAGGCAGATCGAGAAGAAACAGGCGCTGATTGCGCAGCTTGGCTTCACCTTTGCCGGGCTCGAGACATTGCTGCCTGATCGGCGCGCCGATCTCGAGCGTTTTCCGGTCGCGTTTCGCGAGGGGGCATTGCGGCGCAGCGAGGCCAACGGCGACGTCGGCCCCAGCGATCCCCGGCACTGGCGGCTCGGCCGCGCCGAGCAAGACATCCACCTGATGGTGGTGCTGTACTCGTCAGAGCCGTACGCAGCGAGAACGATCTACGACACCTTCATTGACGAGACGGGCGTCCATCAGAAGGGTCTGCGCGAGGTGCTTCGACAGAACGCCCACGCCCTGCCCAAAGGCTATGTGTATTTTGGCTACCGCGACAGCATTGCCCAGCCGCGCATCAGCGGGCAATGCAAACCCGAGACGCCGGACTTCCAGCCCGCGGCGAGCCCCGGCGAGTTCCTACTTGGCAAGGACTACAAGAACATCTTTGGTGGCTCCTCCCTGGGGAATCTGCCCGCGGACCTGGCGACGAACGGCAGCTTCGGCGCTTTGCGCATGATGGAGCAGGATTTGGAGGCGTTCGAGCGGACGATCAAGCATCAAGCGGCGCGCCTGAGCATTGGCGATGAACTGCTCAGGGCGAAACTGCTCGGCCGCTGGCGGGACGGCGAGCCGCTGTCTCTTTGCCCGCAGGCGCTCGGCGCGACGGGGCCCAGCAACGCTTTCGACTACGCCCCCTCCTGGGAACATCCCGGGGTCTTCAACGATCACGAGGGCACGCGTTGCCCGGTGGGCGCCCATATCCGTCGCACCAACCCGCGCAGCGCGCGCGTCGCCGGACAAAGGCACTCGCGCCGGCTGATACGGCGGGGCATGCCGATACGCTGGGTCGAGGATGGCGTCGGCAAGCGAGGCCTGATGGGACTGTTCATTGGGGCCAGTCTCGAGCGGCAATTCGAATTCATTCAGCGGCAATGGATACAGGGCGGCGACGCTGCCAGCGGGATTCGTGGCACGCAGGATCCCCTGGCCGGGCTGCGCAGCAAACCCGTCCATATGGAGCTGCCGGGGGTTGGCGGCCTGGAGGTCCCGCCGCTGGTGACCACGCGCGGCAGCCTCTACCTGTTCTTCCCGGGCATCGCGGCCTTAACCCAGCTTGAGGAAGCCGCCAGCCGGATGAACGCACCGGCCCGCCCACCCGCGGACGAGCCCCGCCTCACTGGCCTGGCCAGCCTACCGGCTTGGATGATTGCCCTCGGGACCCGCATCTTCTTGTGCCGGCTGCATTCCAAGTGCCTGGCCGATTTCGTCGCGACCTATCTGCCGCCGCCGCGCCGTGACTGTTCGGCCCAGCACGCCAGATCACCGGGCGGCATCCGCATGCGCGATGCCGGCTTCATCGCCGATCCGTTTCCGGCCTACAAAAAGTTGCGCAATGCCGGCAGGCGCGTCGTGTGGGTGAAGGAGCACAAGGCCTTCTGGGTGCTGTCCCGCCCAGAAGCCCGGAAGGTGCTCGAACAGCACGAGCAATTCCTGCAGGCCCAGCCGCGCCTGAAGCTGCGCGGCCTCATCACGCTGGACGGCACGCGCCATGGCGTCGTCCGCAGTGTGGCCGCGGCGGCTTTGCGGGCCTCTGCCGCTAGCATCGCCCCGCTCGTCAGCGCCGAGATCAAGGCCGCGTTGGCGGCCATCGGCGGCGTCAAGCAATTCGACTTCATGAGCGCCTATGGCGCCCGGGTGCCGCTGCGCGTCCTGTGGCGCCTGGTGGGTTTGACCGATGCCACACAGATCACCGCCTGTCAGCGCCTGGTGCAAACCATGATCAGCTGCTATGGCCAGCCAGAGCGTCCGGGCGCGACCGAGCAGCTCGGTCTTTACGACGCGTCCCTGCGCCTCGGCTGGCGCCTTGGCTGCCAATTCGCAAAGGCCTGGCTGCGCAGCCTGATCCCGATCGGCGAGTCCCGCCATGCCCATACCTTGATCGGGGAACTCGCGGCGCGCACCCAACTGCGCCTCCTTGGGCTCTCGTTCCCGCCGTGCCGCCCGCTGCGCTTTCTCGAAGCGCTGGTGACCTTGGTGCAGTTCGCGCTGGCCGGCCAGTCGGCTTCCTTCTTGCTGGGCACGGCAACGCGCAATCTCATGATGCCGGATCCGCGCAGGCCGCAAGCGCGGCCATGGGATGCTCTCGCGGCGCTTCGCACGGCACAGCCCGCAGCCTTCGATGCGAAGCTGGCGGGCGCCTTGGAGGAGGCGCGCCGCATCGATCCACCCGTCACCATCGCCGAGCGCTACGCTGCCACAGACTTGCAGCTTGATGGTGTCGACATTCCCGAGGGCAGCGCCGTCTTCGTCGTGATTGGTTCGGCCAACCGCGATGGCGTGGCGGGGCCGCATGCTGAGTGCTTCGTCTGGGATCGCTATCCCGGCGCCGGTCATCTTTCGTTCGGGCATGGGGTGCATGAGTGCATTGGCCAGTTCGTGCAGGCGCGCATCGTGCCCGAGGCCTTGGCCAGCCTGATTGGTGCGATGCCCACGCTGCGCCTGTGCGATCCAGACGCGGTTCCGCCCTGGGTCGAGAACGTCTATTTCCGCGCGCTGCAGGCCCTGCCTGTGACGCGCTGTCCGTAGGCGATGCAGGCAGGAAGCATGGGAGCGGCGCGGGCCTATGAGCAGTGATCGAAACTGGCATCTTCGGATGTGCGAGGTCGAACGGGCCTGGGAACTGCTGGGCGGCCGCAAGCACATCGATTGGGGCGGGCTGCGGGTCGGGCAGCTCGATACCGGCTACACGCAACACCCGGTATTTGGATTCCCGAACTCACCCTGGATTGACTCGCGGGGTGCGCGTACCTTTCTGCCGGATCCTCCGCCCGGCGCAGGCAGCGAGTGGCCGAGGGTGTTGGTCGGCAGCCACGGCACGATGAGTGGCAGCGTGATCAATGGCGACGACGCGGCGGCGGCCTATCTGGGCGTGGCCCCGCGCGTGCCGGTCGTGCCGGCCAGGATCAGCGATTGCGTCATCATTGATTGGCGGGCCCATGAGTTTGAGGCCGCGCTACGCTATCTGGTCGACCAAGTCCGGGTGGACGTGATCAACGTCAGCCTGGGCACCTTCCTGAAGTTCAGCCCACCCGAGGCCATCCGTCTGGCGCTCGATCACTGCTACGAATGCGGTGTCATCCTGATTGCGGCTGCCGGCAATATGCCTGTTCGGGGCTGGCCGGCATTTCCGGCGGCATTGCCGCGCGCCATCGCAGTGGCCGGTGTCACGCGCCGAGCGCGGCCTTGGTGCATAAGTTCGCGCGGGCGCTGGGTCGATTTCAGCGCGCCCGCCGGTGGAGTCTTGCGGGCCCACACGACAAGGTGCAGCGGCTACGGCTACACATCTTTTTGGGGCGGCACCAGCTTTGCTGCAGCGATGACCTCGGGCGCCGCGGCCCTGTGGATGCTCGCCCATCGCGGGGCTATCCAGGCGCGTTACCCCGAGCCCTGGCAGCGGATCGAGGCATTCCGCTGCATGGCGCGCCGAAGCGCGACCGTCCCGGCCGGATGGATGCCAGACCGGGGCTTTGGCGCCGGGATTCTCAACGTTGCGGCGTTGATGGATCCGACCCTGCTGCCCAGTGCGGCCGATTTGTCGCGCCGCTGATGCTGCCGGCATCCCGACCGGCTCGCTCGCTTTGCGATACGTCACCCGCAAGAACCGGGTGGCCCCCCGACTGACGCACTCCTAGCATGGTCGTCACATCAACGCCGCGCACCACCCCATGCCAGCCAGCCCCACCACCCCCTACCGCATCACCCCCATCCGTGCGGGCTTCGTGCAGCGCGCCCGCGCCGCGGGCCTGGACGATCTGAACCAGCCGGTGGAGCGGCATGTCGCCGAAGGCGGCGAGCCCTGCCGCGATGCCTTGCGCCGCGCGCGTCCCGGCGAGGCCTTGCTGCTGGCCAGCTATTGCCCCTTCGAGCAGGCCGGCCCTTACCGCGAGTACGGGCCGGTGTTCCTGTTGGCCGACCCGTCCGATGATGCCGAGCCGGTGCAGGGCCTGGATCACCTGCCGCTCGCCGGCGAGCACCCTTACCTAAGCCCGAGCTTCCTGCTGCGCGCCTATTCGGCCGCCGAGCGCATCCTGGAGGGGGCGGTGGTCGCGGCGGCCGAGGCCGAGACGCATCTGCAAAGCCTGCTGTCGCGCGCCGAGGTGGCCTTTGTGCTGGCGCGTTTCACCGGCCATGGCTGCTACGCCTGCCGCATCGAACGCGCCTAGGCGGAATACCGCGCCACCTGCGCCAGCAGCCGTTCCACATAGGACTCTTTCTCGCCCACCGGCGCCACATAGTGCAGCGCCTCGCGCGCGGCGGCCTCGCCGGCGCGTCTCAGCATCACCCAGGCGGCCAGGTACTGGGAGGCCAGGCAGCCACCCGCGGTGGCGATGGGGCCGCGCGCGTGGAAGGGCTCGTCCAGCACGCGGGCGCCGGCCGCGACGACCCAGGGCTTGGTGATCAGGTCGGTGCAGGCGGGCATGTCGCCCAGCAGGCCCAGGCGCGCCAGCAGCAGGGTGCCCGAGCATTGCGCGCCGATCAGCTGCTTCACCGGGTCGAGCTGCAGGCGATCGAGCAGGGTCGAGTTCTCGGCGATGGCGCGGGTGTAGATGCCGGAGCCGAACAGCACCACCTCGGCCTCGTTGGCCCATTCCAGCGGGCGCTGCAACTGCACCGTGACGCCGTTCATCGAGGTCACCGCATGGCCGGGGCCGCACAGCTCGGCGCTGAAGCCCTGGGCCTTCAGGCGGTTCAGCAGGCCCAGGGCGACGAAGCTGTCGAGCTCGTTGAAGCCGTCGAAGGTGAGGATGGCGATCCGGGTGGGATGCGGCGTGGGGGTGGGGGTGATCTCACTCATGGTGCGATGGTGGCCCGGGGGCTACAGTCCGCGCCATCTTACGTTGGGCCTTTCCTCCATGTCCTCCATTTCTGTGAGCTCGGTGCCGGACACGCGCCGCTGGGCCTGGTTGCCGCGCGTCGGCAGCTGGCGCTATTACGCCCTGCTGGGCGCCATCGGCATGCTGGTGCTGGGCCCGCTGGGCGGCATCACCGCGGCCTTCATGAACTTCTCGATCGGCTTCTTCGTCGGCGGCCAGGTGCTGGCGGGCATCCTCGGTTCGGTGGTCACCTACGGCTACGGCTCCGAGGGCAAGCATGGCGCCAACTACATCCAGACCACCGCCGCCTCGGTGGCCGGCATGATGGCGATGAGCACGCTGATCCAGGCCATGACCTGGATGGGCATGCCGCCGGTGCCCAACTGGCAGCTCGTCACCTACATGCTTTGCATCGGCATGATGGCCGCCGGCATCGGCATGCTCTACACGCCGATCCTGGTGGAGCGCATGCAGCTGACCTTCCCCTCCGGGCTGGCGGTGGCCAACATCCTGCGCGCGCTGACCGACCCGGTGCTGCTGAAGCGCTCGGTCTCGCGCCTGTTCGGCGGCATGGCCGCGGGCCTGGGCACGGGGTTCGCGGCGGCCAAGATCCCGCTGCTGGAGGCCATCGAGCTCTCGGCCTCGACCTTTGGCGCCGGCCTGATCGTGGGCGCGCGCGTGGGCATTCCGGCCATCGTGGGCGGTCTGGTGTTCTGGGCCCTGGGGCCCTACTTCATCAGCATCGGCTGGCTCAAGGCCGGAGAGCCCTTCCGCAAGATCGCCTTCCTGATCGCGCTGGGCCTGATCCTGGGCGCCGCCATCGTCGATCTGACGCTGATCTTCTGGCGCGCCGCGCGCCGCCTGCGCGACGTCAATGCCGTGCAGACCGAGGTGCCCGAGGAGCAGCGCACCGGGCCGCGCGCCAGTACCCCGCGCCTGCTCGCCTGGGTCGCGGTGTGGACCGCGGCCACGGTGTTCTGCGGCGTGAACTTCTTCCACGAGCCGCTGGGCTATATGTTGCTGGCGGTGGGCCTGGTCTATGTGTTTGCCATCGTCAACGGCATCTCGCTGGGCCTGACCGATCAGAACCCGATCTCCTCGGCCTTTGTGGTGACGGTGCTGATACTGGCCAGCATCGGCCTCAAGGACCCGATGCTGGGCCTGCTGGCGGCGATGGTGGTGTTCGTCTCGTCCAGCGTGGCGGGCGATATGCAGCAGGATCGCTCGACCGGCTGGCGCCTCGGTTCCAACCGCGCGCTGCAGTTCCGCTTCCAGGTGGCCGGCCTGCTGCTGGGCGCGATCCTGGCGGTGGTGATCGCCAAGCTCTTCATGTCGGCCTACCCGGTGCTGAACCTGGACCAGACCGCCATGAGCGCCGATCAGGCGCCGGCGCAGTGGACCTCGGCGATGACCTACAAATTCGTCGGCGCGCTGCGCAGCCTCACCGACCCCAAGCCCTACCAGACCGATGCGATCTGGATCGGCGTGGCGATCGGCCTGGTGACCGAGCTGCTGCGCAAGCTGATCTGGGGCCATGCCGGCTACCGCCGCTTCGTGGCGGCCAGCAAGAGCGGCTTCGTCACCGACTTCGTGCTCGACGCGGTGCTGCTGCCCAGCCCCTATGCCTCGTCCTTCGGCGGCTTCGTCAACCTCAGCACCTCGGCCTGGTTTGCCGGCGGCGGCGTGATCTCCAGCCTCATCAACACGCTGGCGCCCAAGCCGGCGGCGGGCGAGGACGAGCTGCCCTCGGACATGAGTTCAACCTCGCTGGTGGGCGGCGGCCTGATCGCCGGCGATGCGCTGGCGGCGCTGGCGCTGGGCATCATCGGCCTGCTGTCGGTGCTGTGAGCCGCCATATCCTTACTCCGACAGCGGCAGGTGCTCGTAGCTGAGCGGGCGCTGCGGACGTCCAGATCTGGCACGGACGATCCCGACTGCGTAACGACAGGGGCTCAAGCTTCGTCAAAGGCCGGCTCAAGTGCGGTCGGGGCGGACGCCCAGATGGTGAGTTGATGCAGTTTCGGCTCCCATACGTAGCGATCCACGACATGAAGATGCTCATCGAAGAATAGATATTCGTGCGGCAGACCTGTTTGACCGTTGAACAACCGCCCGAGTTCGCTCGGCTCGCAGCGGCGAGGACCGATGCTGCAGCCTGGCTCTTTGAACCTGACACGGATGTGAACCGGACCTTCGGTGCCGAACAGCAGAAGGTACTCAGGCGCCTGACGCCGCGCCTTGTTGCTTGCCGTTCCCATGGTTCAGTTCCTTGTCAGCCCGTGAACTCGGGTGCCCAGCTTCAGCTTTTCAAGTGCTTCATAGCGCAACACCTCGTCCCTGCCTAGATTGCCGGGGAGGGTACGCAGCAGGGCGAATTGGAAGTCTTGAAATGCAAGGGGCTCGCGTTCGAGCAACTCAATCAGGCCCCGGTTGCCGCCATGTCGGGTCAGGGCATAGTCGCACCAACGTCCCCATATGCCTTCAGAACCACACGCGGAGCCGACATACAGTTGTCCGCTGCTGCGGTGCTGGATCAGGTAGATGCCGGACACTGCCTTGAGTTTCTGATGCCATTCCGGGTTGTCGGCTGGATTGCGGACGAGGCGTAAGAGATCGGCATACCCCAGCAGCAAGTCAGCGTAGCCAGGAAATTCACGGACGAAGCCAGGATTCTGTAGCCCGACAACTGGCTTGTTCTTGCCTTCGCCCTCTTTACCGTCGCATAGCCACTGATGCCAAGCCAAAGTGCCGGCGCCCCAGTCGATGACCACGCGATCGCTCAAAAAGTCAAACGCGTCCAGCCTCTGCAACTCGTAGAAGCAGTCGCCGTCTGTGACTGACACGCCGCTTAAACCATCTGGTATGTCAGCAGTTAGTGCCGGGCGACGGTCCCCTACTTTGTAAATGCCGATCAAGCGGGCTTGGCCGCGCTCCATAGCCTCGAACGAGACGATCAGTTCGCACTCGAAGACGGGGCCTGACTGAATTGCCTGGTAGGCTTCAAACAGGCCAAAAGAGCGCAACTCAGCAATGCTCTGAGGCGCATGACTGTGTCGAACTATTTTGATGCGCTGATTGAGGTCCAGGCCTCGCAGCGCGAGCAATTCGCGCAGGGTAAGTACGTTCATTGGATATCCCCCCGTTTCGCTACCGAGTTGTCGCAGTCGATGCTGCTGACGTGTTGATCGATCAGCCCAACCGACATCCTATGCGCATGTCTGCTGACAAGAAGTGGCAGGAGTCCACCTGTGGCGGTAGCCTGGGGCGATTGGCAGCCCCGCAATGCAGGCTATGCTTTTAGGCATGGCCAGCACCTATTCCGAGTCGTTCAAGCGTTATGGAGCGACGCTCCGCAACAATCTATGGTCAGTTTCAGCCTTTTCCATTTCGGGTGAATTGGTGTTGAGCTTGTGGGAAAACCAGCTCAGCTTCGATCGCGAACGGCGGACTCTCGTGTATCTGGACAAACTGTCAGGATGGAAAGGCAATAGAGCCGGACGCGAGGAACTGCGCACGAATTTGAATCTGGCCTTTTCAGAGCATCGGGCCGTGCGCATCGTCATCAGCCACCCGCTTGGCCCAGAGGCTAAGTCTCAGGTCGGGCAGGTTGATGACGAGAGTCAGATTCAAAAGACGTTCTCGGTCCGTCCCGATCTAGTTGGCACGATCACCGAGTTTGACGGCGACCTGCTTCAACTCGAATTCAAGCAGCAGGTCTGAGATGTGAGCACGCCTGGCGTTGATGGCTGACAGGGCATCGCGTGGCCACAATATCGCTGCCCTAGCGCTGTCGAGCCAGACGGCTGCATCTTGCAGACGCTTAGTCTTCCCACAAGCTCTACCGCGCTGGGCTGGTCCGAACATACAAGCCGCCGCCTCACTCCGACAGCGGCAGGTGCTCATAGCTAAGCACCCGCATCAGCTCCCAGCGCCCCTCGTCGAGGCGGTGCCAGACATGCACATAGCGGCCCTTGCCCTCGCAGCGGCCGCTGTCCAGCGGGCAGAACTTGTGCTCGCCCATCTGGATGGCGCCAAAGCCCTCCAGCGGGAACACCGTCATGGTGCCCGGCAGCGGTTCGCGCCGGAAGCGTTTGCAGACGTTCTTGCGCACGCTGTCCAGAAAGGCCTGGCGCGAACGCATCAGCCCCGTCTTGTCGTGGAAGAACTCCAGGTCCTCGGCCACCAGGCCGGCCAGCTGCTCGATCCGGCATTGGTTGAAGGCGCCGAAGAAGGCCTGGTCCAGCGCCTCGACCTGGCGCGTCAGCTCGGCGCGGCTGGGCTCGCCGACGGGCGCTGCCTGTGCGCCGGCGAGCGCAAGCAGCAGCAGCGCGGTCGCATGCCGGCGCATCCTCATCATTCCTCCAGCAGGCTGCGCAACATCCACGCGGCTTGCTCGTGCACGGTGAGGCGCTGCGTCAGCAGATCGGCGCTGGGCTCGTCGGAGGCCTTGTCCACCAGCGGGAACAGGCTGCGCGCGGTGCGCGCCACGCGCCCTCGTGGCCTTCCACCAGGATGCGCACCATCTCCAGCGCCTTGGGCGGGGTGGCGGGCGCGTCCTTGAGGCTGCTGAGCTTGGCGAACTGGGCGTAGGAGCCCGGCGCCACATGGCCCAGCGAGCGGATGCGCTCGGCGATCGGGTCCACCGCGGTCCACAGCTCGGTGTACTGCGCCATGAACATGGTGTGCAGGGTGTTGAACATCGGCCCCGTCACGTTCCAGTGGAAGTTGTGCGTGGTCAGGTAGAGCGTGTAGGTGTCGGCCAGCAGCTTGGCCAGGCCGCCCGCAATGGCGGCCCGGTCCTTGTCGCTGATGCCGATATTGATGGCGGCGGTGGCGGATTTCTTGGCCATGCGGGGCTCCACGGGTCGTTCGGGTGCTCGACAGCCTAACCGATCGCGGCCGCCCCGCCGGCGCTGCCTCGCTCAGGCGGCGTCGCCACCCCGGCGGCGTGCGCGCAGGAAGCCGCCGATCAGGCCGAAGCCCAGCAGCAGCTGCGCCCAGGTGGCGGGCTCGGGCACCGCGGCGGCCAGGCCGTCGAGGGCGAAGGCGCCGCTGCTGTTGATGCTGTACCTGCCATTGGCCAGCACGTCGAAGCTGGTGTTCCAGCCCATCGCGTCGAAGGCGGCGATGTCGTTCTGCGTGATCGCGCCCTGGTGGCAGGGCGAGGAGGTCGGGTCCATGATGCCGACGGCGCGCGTCTCGAACAGGCAGGCGCCGCCGGTGTCGGGATCGATGGCGCCGAGGTTGTCCTTCCAGTGCGAGGCCTGCTGGCCGTCGCCGTTGTAGCGGCCGGTCGAGAAGAAGCCGGCTTCCTGATCCACGTCGGGCAGGTTGAACACATGCTTGCCGTCGATCGAGAAGAAGGCCGCGCGGTTGGGCGCGGCCGACCATTGCAGCGCCAGGCTGCTGCCGTTCAGCGCATTGCCATAGCGGAACAGGTCCAGCGTGCTGCCGATGGCCCAGCCGTCGGTGTTCTTGTCGCCGTAGTTGCCGGCCTCGAAGTTGGCGGCCAGCGGGCCCTTGCCATGGGCCAGGATGTCGAAGGTGTCGGTGCCGCTGACGAAGCCCAGCGCATGGCCCAGCTCATGGATGGCGACGGCGGTGAAGTCGTACTTGCCCACGTCGATGCCGTTGCTCGGGTTGAAGTCGAAACCGAAGTTCGAGCTGAACTTGATATTGGCGTCGAACTGCTGGGCCGGGCCGGTCAGGCTGGTCAGGCCCAGGGCCTTCACGACCGACTGGTTGACGTCCAGGTAGCGGGTGCTGTCCAGATTGCCGGTGACAAGGCGGGTGGCATCGGCGGCGACGCCGATCTTGTTGGCCACGTCGTGGTAGTTGTTCATGCGCACCGTCAGGCCGCCGCTGGCCGAAAGCGTCGACAGATTCGCCACGGCGATATTGTCCAGCGCGCTGGTCTTGGTGGCGGCCAGGCGCGCGTAGGCGTCGGTCACGGCCACCACCTGGCTGGCGCTGCCGGTGGAGCCCAGCACGCCGGGGGCCAGGGCGTCGAAGGAGATCTGGATGTTGACGGTGACGTCGTTGGTGAGCGTCTTGTTCCAGTAGTTGGCGGCCTTCTGGAAGGCGAACAGCGCCTCGGCGCCATGCGGCGCCTTGCCGAAGCTGCCGCTGGTATCCCACAGCACGATGTTCAGGGCCTGCGCCTGGCCGGCGCACAGCGCCAGGGCGGCCGCAGCCACGGCGCCCAATACTTGCTTCTTCATCTTTGATCCCTCTCCTGACGGTTGGTCTTATTGAGGGTGGCAATGTAGGCGTTAGCTCATGCCGCGGCGGGAGCGCACCCCTCGGTTCAAGGGGGCGCATTTACCCGACTTCGGGTGACTACGCATGACTTATTGCATGTGCGTCAACAGGGCCTGGGCATGGGCGGCGATGGCGCGGCGCAGCGCCGCGGGCTTGACGATGCTGAAGCCGAAGGGCAGCTGGGCGAAGTCGCGCGCCATCGACGCCAGATCGTCGGCCTGGGCGCGCAGGCGCACGCCGCCACGGCAGGGTTCCAGCACGCCCATCTCGGCATAGAGGGCGCGCCGCGCCGTGGCCAGATCGGTGTGCAGCAGGGCCTCCACCGCGTGGTTGCGCGGCAGCGTGGCGATGGCGTGGGTCAGATAGCCCAGCACATCGAAATCCGCCGGGCGGCCGAAGCTCACCGGCAGGGCCTCGACGGCCTGCACGCGGTCGAGCCGGAACGAGCGCACGTCCTGGCGCAGCTGGCAATAGCCCACCGCATACCAGGCGCCGCCCCGGTAGGCCAGGCCGTAGACATCGAGCTCGCGCGTGCTGGCCTGCTGGTGCAGATCCAGATACTGCAGGCGCACGCGCTGCTGGGCGCGCGCGGCGGTGCTCAGCGCCAGCAGCTCGGGGCTGGCGGCGCGCTGCTTGGGCGTCTTGAGGTCGAGGGCCACCACCGAGGCGATGCCCGCGACGCGCTTGCGCAGCGCCGTCGGCATGACGCGCTCCAGCTTGGCCTCGCTGCTGCTGATGGCCGGCAGGATGCCGTGCAGGCCCAGCTCGCGCGCCGCGCGCAAGCCCATCGTGAGCGCGAGCGCCTCTTCGGCGCTGAACATCATGGGCGGCAGCTTGTGGCCGGCCGCCAGCGCATAGCCGCCATCGCGGCCACGTTCGGTCTGGATCGGCAGGCCCAGTTCCACCAGCTGGGCGATGTAGCGACGCACGGTGCGCTGGTCCACGCCGAGCCGCTCGGCCAGCTCGCTGCCGGGCAGGCGCGCGCGCGACTGCAGCAGCTCCAGCAGGGCAAGGACACGGCCGGTGGGTTTGCTCATGGTGCTCGGTGGTCGATACAGGGCCGATTCTGTCCTATTTGCTTTCTAGACTGCGAGCCTTGAAGTCAACCACAAGGGAGCCGGCCATGGATGCCAGCCACAGTCTCTGGATGTTTTTTCTGCTCACCCTGGGCATCATCGTGCTGCCCGGCATGGACATGGCCTATGTGGCCGGCCATGCCCTGCAGTCGGGCTGGCGCGGCGGCCTGCTGGCGCTGGCCGGCATCGTGGCCGGCGGGGTGGTGCATGTGCTGCTCAACCTCAGCGGCCTCGCGGCCCTGCTGATGCTCTTGCCCGGTGCCTTTGCGCTCATGCTGGTGGCGGGTTCGCTCTACCTGGGCTGGATCGGCTGGCAGATGCTGCGTTCGGCCTGGATGGTGGCCGCGCCGGCCGGCGCCCCGCCGGCCGCGGCCGTGAAGGCGCAGGCGCCGGGTCGGGTGTTTTTCAGCGGCATGGCCAACTGCCTGCTCAACCCCAAGGCCTATGCCTTCATGCTGGCGGTGTTCCCGGCTTTTCTGCGCAGCCCGGAGCGCGCGCCGCTGGCGCAGGCGCTCTGGCTCACGCTGATCATTGCGGCCAACCAGATCGTCGTCTATGGCGCGGTGCTGCTGGCCAGCCTGGGCGCCTTGCGCGGCCAGCGCGCCGGCGGCGGCGCTGCGACCCAGCGCTGGCTGGCCGGCGGGGTGGGGGCCCTGCTGATGGGCATGGCGGTGGCCACGCTGGCGCAGCTGCGCTGAGGCGTTGCCGCGGCCGTAGACTGTGTCCCAGGCGGCCCCGCCCCTGCCGGGCGGGTGGCCGACCGCCATTTCATCCGCATACCGATGAGACACAGTCTGACGAGGCTTGGTTCGTGGCGTGGCCACGGGCGCGCGGGCATCGGCCAGCGCCTGGCGCTGAGCTATGGCGCCATCATCGTGCTGCTGGTGGCGCTGAGCGGCGCGGCGGTGCTGAAGCTCGGGGCGCTCAGCGAGACCACCCGGCAGGCCCTGCAGCAGGAATATCCCAAGACGGTACTGATCAGCGAGGTCAACAGCCAGCTGGGCATTGCCGCGCGCGCGATGCGCAATGCGCTGATCTTCAACGAGGACGCCCAGCTGGCGCAGGCCCAGGCCGAGATCGCGGCCGCCCAGCAGCGCATGCAGGTCGCGCTCGCCACGCTGGGGGAGCGCGTCAGCGACCCGCTGGGCCGCGAGCTGCTGCGGCGCATGCAGGTCGTGCACTCGGCCTACAGCATCAACCAGGAGGACTTCATCGGCCTGCTGAACCAGCATCGGCTGGGCGAGGCGCGCAACCTGCTCATCGTCGACCTGCATGGCTACCAGACCGACTACTTCGCGCTGCTCGAGCAGTTCAACCAGCACCAGGGCGCGCAGATGCTGGCGGCGAGCCGCCAGGTGGAGCAGGCCTATCTGGATGCGCGCCGGCTGATCGTCGCGCTGGCCGGGCTGGCGCTGCTGCTGAGCGTGCTGGTGACGGTGGCGATCACGCGCTCGCTGCTGCACCGGCTGGGCGGCGAACCCGAGTACGCGGCCGACATCGCGCGCCGCATCGCCGCCGGCGACCTGCACTCGGTGATCCGGCTGCGGCCCGCCGACCACGGCAGCCTGCTCTATGCCATGGACCAGATGCGCGCGCGCCTGATCGAGCGCGACGATGCGCTCCGGCATGCCAATGCCGAGCTGCAGCACAGCGTCGATGTGCTCCACCAGATGCAGGGCGAGCTGGTGTCGAGCGAAAAGCTGGCGGCGCTGGGCGCTCTGGTGGCGGGCGTGGCGCATGAGCTGAACACGCCTATCGGCAACGGCCTGCTAGCGGCCAGCACCATCCAGGACGTCACCCGGGACATGGAGGCCAAGCTGGCACATCCGCTCACGCGCCAGGCCCTGCATGCCTATGTGGGCGAGGTGCATGCGGCCGCGGACATCGTGCTTCGAAATCTGGGCCGTGCCGGCGACCTGATCACCAGCTTCAAGCAGGTGGCGGTGGACCGCGAGAGCTCGCAGCGCCGGCGCTTCCTGCTGCACGAGGTGGTGAGCGAGATCTGCCTGACGCTGCAGCCCTCGCTGCGCAAGACGCCCTTCCTGCTGCAGGCCGAACTGCCGCAGGACCTGGAGATGTACAGCTTCCCGGGGCCGCTCGGCCAGGTGCTGACCAACCTCATCAACAACGCCGTGCTGCATGCCTTCGAGGGCCGCGATGCCGGGCTGATACGCATCGGCGCGCGCGGCCTGGAGAGCGGCTGCGTCGAGCTCTGGGTCAGCGACGACGGCTGCGGCATACCGGCCGAGCATCTGACACATGTGTTCGAGCCCTTCTTCACCACCAAGCTGGGCCATGGCGGTTCCGGCCTGGGCCTGCACATCGCATTCAACATCGTCACCGGCGTGCTGGGTGGCAAGATACGCATTGTCAGCCAGCCCGGCGAAGGCACCACGCTGCGCATGACGCTGCCGCGCCATGCGCCCGGCGCCGACGTGGCGGACGCGGTGCCGATCGCGGCCCGGCCCTGAGGACATCGCGGAGGTCAAGCTCATGCCCTACCCATGCATCTTGTCGCGGCGCCGCTGTCTGCGCCGGTTTGCCGGCTTGCCCCTGCTTGCGGGCGGCTGGCCGGTGGCGGCGCAGCTCGCACCCGCGCCCTTGGTGGCCTATCTGACGCCGGGCCTGGATCTGCCGTTCTGGCGCACCCTGGGCCGCGGCGTGCAGGCGGTGGTCGAGACCGCCGGCATGAGCTTCGAGGCGCTGGACAGCCGCAACAGCGACGAATTGCAGCTGGCCCATGCCAGCAGCGTGCTGGCGCGCGGCGCCGCGGGCCTGGTGCTCTCGCCCACCAGCAGCAAGTCGGCGGTGGCGGTGCTGGACTTGGCGAGCCGCGCCAAGGTGCCCGCGGTGGTGGCCGACATCGGCAGCAATGGTGGCGACTACCTGTCCTACATCAAGTCCGACAACTACAAGGGCGCCTACGGGGTGGGCGAGGCGATGGCGCGCGCCATGGGCGAACGCGGCTGGCGGGGCGGACAGTACGGTCTGTGCACGATCGCGCTGGACCGCAAGAACGGCCAGGACCGCACCAACGGCTTCCGCGATGCCATGCGCGAGGCCGGCTTTGGCAAGGAGGTGGTGCTGCGCCAGATGAAGAGTTATTCGACCGAGGAGACCTACGGCTTCGTGCGAGAGATGCTGGCCGCCTTCCCCAAGCTGCGCGGCCTGTTCGTCGAGGTGGACCAGCCCACGCTGGGGGCCCTGCAGGCGGTGCGCGACGCCCGGCGCAGCGCCGAGCTGCTGGTGGGCTCCTTCGACGGCATCCCGGAGTTCGTCGATCTGCTCAAGAGCAAGGCGCTGGTGGCCGTGGGCATGCAGCAGCCCTATCTGATGGGCCAACGCGCCGCCGAGGCTTTGCTGGCGGGCCGGGCCGGCAAGCCGCCGGCCAAGCAGATCCTGGTGCCGGTGCTGATCGCCACCAGCCGCAATATCGACGAATGGCTGCCCACCGCGCGCAAGACCGTGTTCGGGCAGGAGGGTGGCACCTAAGAAACGCTCAGGAGGCGTGCCGCGCCAGCTCCAGCCCCAGGAGCGCACGCTTGGTCTCCGGCCCCCAGCGGTATTCGCCGAAATCGGCATTCGCGCGTATCACCCGGTGGCAGGGGATCAGGTAGGCGATCGGGTTGGCGGCCACGCAGCTGGCCACCGCGCGCACCGCCTGCGGCGCACCGGCCAGCCGCGCCAGCTGGGTATAGGACAGGACCTGGCCCTCGGGGATGCGCAAGAGCGCCTCCCAGACCTTGAGCCGCAGCGGCGTGCCGCTGAGCAGCAGGCCGATCGGGTGCTGGGGCTTGAGGCCGGCGAGGCGGCGCTGCACCTCGGCGGCCAGTGGGCGCAGGGGCTGCGCGGCCTCGTGCCAGCGCGCCTCGGGCAGCAGCGTGCGCGCCTCGTCCAGCAGCGCGGCGCTGGAGGCCTCGCGCATGAAGGCCATGCGCAGCACGCCGCGCGCGGTGCTGGCCAGCCAGACCGGGCCCAGCACCGAGTCCAGCGCCGTCCACTGCACGTCCAGGCCGCGCCCGGCCTGCTTGAACTCGCCCGGCGTCAGGCCCTCCAGGCTCAGAAACAGGTCGTGCAGGCGCGAGGGCCCCGAGAGCCCGGCGGCCAGCGCCGCCTCCAGCACCGACTCGGCGCGCAGCAGGCTCTGCTTGGCACGCGCCAGCGCCAGCGCCTGGGCAAACTCCTTGGGCGTGACCCCCGCCATGCTGACGAAGCTGCGCTGGAAGTGGAAGGGGCTGAGCCCGGCGGCATCGGCCAGTGCCTGCAGCGAGAGCGCCTCGGGCGCCGCGGCCAGCTGCTGGATGGCCTGGCGCACGCGCTCGAAGCGGAGATCGGAGGGGGTGGCGTCTTGCATCATGGCGACAGTCTGAAGGCACGCGGCGCCAGCGGCCACCCGCTTCTTGCTACGAAAGCCTGGTCACCCCATCCAGCTTGCAGGCATAGATGGCGTTGCGCAGCGCCGCGATCGCCTCGTAGCGCGTGAAGGTGCGGCGCCAGGCCAGCACCACGCGGCGCGTGGGCACGGGGTCCTCGAAGGGCACGAAGCGCAGATGCGGCGTGGGGTCGCGCGGCACGCTTAAAGAGGGCACCACCGTCACGCCCATGCCCGAGGCCACCATGTGCTTGATGGTTTCCAGCGAGCTGCCCTCGAAGCTCTTGCGTATGCCCTCGGCATCGGAGGAGAAGCGCGCGAACTCCGGGCAGACCTCCAGCACATGGTCGCGGAAGCAGTGGCCGGTGCCCAGCAGCAGCATGGTCTCGTTCTTCAGCTCCTGGGTGCTGACGCTCTGGCGCTGCGCAAACGGGTGGGGGGCGGGCACGGCCACCACGAAGGGTTCGTCATAGAGCGGCGCGATCGCCAGGCCGGTGTCGGGGAAGGGCTCGGCCATGATGGCGCAGTCCAGCTCGCCGGTGCGCAGCATCTCCAGCAGCTTGACGGTGAAGTTCTCCTGCAGCATCAGCGGCATCTGCGGGTACTGCTCGATGGTGTGCCTGACCAGCTCGGGCAGCAGATAGGGGCCGATGGTGTAGATGATGCCCAGCCGCAGCGCGCCGGCCAGCGGGTCCTTGCCGCGCTTGGCGATCTCCTTGATGGCGCTGGCCTGCTCGATCACCGATTGCGCCTGGCGCACGATGTCTTCGCCCAGCGGCGTCACCGAGACCTCGGCGGCGCCGCGCTCGAAGATCTTCACGTCCAGCTCTTCCTCGAGCTTCTTGATCGCCACCGAAAGCGTGGGTTGCGAGACGAAGCAGGCCTCGGCGGCGCGGCCGAAGTGGCGTTCGCGCGCGACGGCGACGATGTAGCGCAGCTCGGTCAGGGTCATGCGGGGGTCTCCGGTAGAGCAGCGAGCCTACATTGTCCCCGGCTTGGTGCAAACCCGCATCGGCCCGCTACACTGCGCTCGCCCTTGACCTCCGAGCAGCAGCCATCATGAACACCGAGCGCAAACCGATGAGCCTCCAGCGCCTGCTGGACATGCATGCCAGCGGCGACAAGATCGCCATGCTGACCTGCTACGACGCCGCCTTCGCGACCCTGCTGGACGAAGCCGGCGTGGACGTGCTGCTGATCGGCGATTCGCTCGGCAATGTGCTGCAGGGCCAGAGCAGCACCGTGCCGGTGACGCTGGAGGAGATGGTCTATCACACGCGCTGCGTGGCACGCGGCCGCAAGAGCGCCTGGATCATCGGCGACCTGCCCTTCGACAGCTACCAGGCCAGCACCGCCGAGGCCTGGAAGAGCGCCGCCGCGCTGGTGAAGGCCGGCGCCCATATGGTGAAGCTGGAAGGCGGCGGCTGGACCGCGCCGGTGGTGCGCTATCTGGTGGAGCGTGGCATTCCCGTCTGCGCCCACCTGGGCTTCACGCCGCAGACCGTCACCGCCCTGGGCGGCTACAAGGTGCAGGGGCGCGACGAGGCCTCGGCCGCGCTGCTGAAAAAACATGCACAGGAGCTGGCCGATGCCGGCGCGCAGATGCTGGTGATCGAGATGATCCCGGCCGCGCTGGCCGCCGAGCTGACGCAAAGCCTGGCCATCCCGGTGATTGGCATCGGAGCCGGCGTGGGCTGCTCGGGCCAGGTGCTGGTGCTGCACGACATGCTGGACGTGACGCCCGGCCGCCGCCCGCGCTTCGTCAAGAACTTCATGCAGGGCGCCTCCTCGGTGCAGGACGCGGTGCGCCGCTATGTCTCGGAAGTGAAGGCCCAGACCTTCCCGCAAGACGATCTCCACGGCTACTGACATGGCACTGCAAGTCATCCACACCATCGCCGAATTGCGCGCCGCCCTGGCCGGCAGCACGGGCACCGGCTTCGTGCCCACCATGGGCAATCTGCACGAGGGCCATCTCTCGCTGGTGCGCCAGGCGCGCGCCGCGGTGGGGCCCGAGGCGCCGGTGGTGGCCAGCATCTTCGTGAACCGCCTGCAGTTCGCGCCGCACGAGGATTTCGACCGCTATCCGCGCACGCTGGCGCGCGATTGCGAGCTGCTCGAGAGTGCGGGCTGCGAGCTTGTGTTCGCCCCCGACGAGCGCGAGCTCTACCCCGAGCCGCAGGGCTACAAGGTGCATCCGCCCGCCGAACTGGCCGACATCCTGGAAGGCCATTTCCGCCCCGGCTTCTTCGTCGGCGTGTGTACCGTGGTGGCCAAGCTCTTCAACATCGTGCAACCGCGCGTGGCGGTGTTCGGCAAGAAGGACTACCAGCAGCTGATGGTGCTGCGCCGCATGGTGCAGCAGCTGGCCTTGCCCATCACCATCCTGGCGGGCGAGACCTCGCGCAGCGCCGAGGGCCTGGCGCTGTCCTCGCGCAACGGTTACCTGAGCGAGGCCGAACGGGCCGAGGCCTTGCACCTCTCCGCGACCCTGAAAGCGCTGATCGCGCGCTGGCAGACCGGCGCGCGCGATCTCGAGGCGATGGAAGCCGATGCCATGCAGGCGCTGCGCGACCATGGCTGGCAGCCCGACTACGTGACGCTGCGCCGCCAGCACGACCTGGGCCCGGCCCAGGAGGGCCAGCCCCTGGTGGCCCTGGCGGCGGCCCGCATCGGCAACACGCGCCTGATCGACAACCTCGAATTCTGAAGACCGGCTGAAGTAACAGGACGTCAGCCGGTCAACGCCCGCGGCCGGGCCGGCGTTGCAATTCCCAACCAAGGGAGTTGCGATGCGTTCTATCTATGCGGGCCTGCTGGCCCTGGCCACCGCCCTGAGCCTGGCGGCCTGCGGTGGTGGCGGCCATGACGACGGGCATGGCGGCGGGCCCTACCCGACGCCCAACCCCAACCCCATTCCGCCCACCAACAGCTGCAGCGCCACCGGCCTGGCCAAGTCGGCCGAGAGCCAGTACAGCACCGTCTGCATGCTCACCAGCAGCGGCGAGATCGTGCTGGAGCTCTACACCAGCTATGCGCCGATCACGGTCGCGAACTTTCTGCGTTATGTGGCGGACGGCTTCTACACCAACACCCTGTTCCACCATGTCGACCGCGACTTCGTGATCCAGGGCGGCGCCTATGCGCCGGGCATGCGCTTCAAGCCGCCGACCTACGCCCCCATCGTCAGCGAGGCCAACAACGGCCTGGGCAATCTGCCCGGCACGATCGCGATGGCGCGCCGCAGCGATGCCAACAGCGCCACCAGCCAATTCTTCATCAACGTCAAGGACAACCCGAGCCTGGACTACCAGAGCGCGGCCAAGCCCGGCTACACGGTGTTCGGCCGCGTCATCTCGGGCATGGCCACGGTGGAGGCCATCAATGCGGTGCCGGTCTACTTCTACAGCGATGCCGACATCCAGCCGCGCCAGGAGGTGCTGGTGTACTGGGTGCAGCGCTTGAAGTGAGCCTGGGGCTCAGTTGACGGCCAGCAGTTCGACGTCGAACACCAGGGCGGCGTTGCCCGGGATGGTGGGCAGGCGGCCCGCCGTGCCATAGGCCAGGGCGCTGGGGATCAGCAGGGTGCGCTTGCCACCCACCTTCATGCCGATAAAGCCCTGGTCCCAGCCCGCGATGACCTGGCCGGCGCCCAGCACGAAGGTGAACGGCGTGCCGCGGTCCACCGAGCTGTCGAACTTCGTGCCCTTCTGACCGGCGGCCTTCTCGTCATACAGCCAGCCGGTGTAATGCACCGTCAGCGTCTTGCCGGCCGCGGCGGTGGCGCCGGTGCCCACCAGGGTGTCGGTGGTCTTGAGCACGGTGACGGCGGCCGAACCCGAGGTATCGGCCGGGCTGCTGCTGCCGCCACCACCGCAGGCGCTCAGCAGCGCGGCGCTGGCGCCGAGGATCATCAAGGACAGGGCGGCACGGCGCTGGAAGGACAGGGGGTTCATCATGAGCTGGGTTTCGTGGGAAAAAGTTCCGCGGACTATAGCGAAGCCCGCCTCGGCCTAGCGTTGGTCATGCCGGTTTGTGCGAATTACGCCTTGAGGAACTCCGCCTTGCTGCCCAGCCAGCGCTCCACCTGGCGGCGTGCGGCCGCGGGGTGGTGGTCCAGCAGTTCGGGGGCCAGCCGGCGCGCCGCCTGCAGCAGGGCTGAGTCTTCCTGCAGGTCGGCAAAGCGCAGCAGTTCGGCGCCGCTCTGGCGCGCGCCCATGAACTCGCCGGGGCCGCGGATGTCGAGGTCGCGGCGCGCGATCTCGAAGCCGTCGTTGGTCTCGGCCATGGCCTTGAGACGCGACTTGCCGGTGTCCGAGAGCGGCCCGGTGTAGAGCAGCACGCAGACGCTGGCCACCGCGCCGCGGCCCACCCGCCCGCGCAGCTGGTGCAGCTGGCTGAGCCCGAAGCGCTCGGCATGCTCGATCACCATCAGGCTGGCGTTGGGCACGTCCACGCCCACCTCGATCACCGTGGTGGCCACCAGCACGCTCATGCGGCCGCTCGAGAACTCGGCCATCACCGCGGCCTTTTCGGCCGGTGGCATGCGGCCGTGCAGCAGGCCGACGCGCTGGCCGGCCAGCGCCGCACTCAGCTCGGCGTGCGTCTCGGTGGCGTTCTTCAGGTCCAGCGTCTCCGATTCCTCGATCAGCGGGCAGACCCAGTAGACCTGGGCGCCGCGCGCCACCTCGTCGGCGATCTTGGCCACCACCTCGAGGCGCTTGCTGTCGGCAAACACCTTGGTGACGATGGGCGTGCGGCCGGGCGGCAGCTCGTCGATGGTCGACACATCCAGGTCGGCGAAATAAGTCATCGCCAGGGTGCGCGGGATGGGGGTAGCGCTCATCATCAGCAGATGCGGTTCGAGCGCCTGACTGGCGAGCTTCTTGCGCAGCGCCAGGCGCTGCGCCACGCCGAAGCGGTGCTGCTCGTCGATGATGGCCAGGCCCAGCTTGGCGAAGCTCACCTTGTCCTCGATCACCGCATGCGTGCCCACCACCAGCTGGGCCGCGCCCGAGGCAGCGGCGTCCAGCATCTTCTGGCGCGCCTTGCCCTTGACGCTGCCGGTCAGCCAGGCCACCGTGATGCCCAGTGGCTCGAGCCAGACTATCAGTTTGCGGAAATGCTGCTCGGCCAGGATCTCGGTGGGCGCCATCAGCGCGCATTGCCAGCCGGCCGCCATCGCCACCGCGGCGGCCAGCGCCGCCACCACCGTCTTGCCCGAGCCCACATCGCCCTGCAGCAGGCGGTGCATGGGCTGGGGGCGTGCCAGGTCTTGCGCGATTTCCTCGCAGACGCGCTGCTGTGCGCCGGTGAGGGTGAAGGGCAGGGCGGCCAGCAGCTGCTCGTGCAGGCCGCCACGCCGGCCGCGCAGGGCCGGCGCCCGCAGGCGCGCTCGCTCGCGCTGCGCCTGCAGCTGGCTCAGCTGCTGAGCCAGCAGCTCCTCGAACTTGAGGCGCTGCCAGGCCGGGTGGCTGTGGTCCTCCAGCATCGACAACCTGGCCTGGGGCGGCGGGTGGTGCAGGAACATCAGCGCCTCGCGCAGCGTGGGCAGCTGGCGCGGTACCGCCTGCTCGGGCAGGATCTCTTCCAGCGGCGCGCGCTGCAGGGCCGAGCCCACCGCCTTGCGCAGATAGGCCTGGGGCAGGGCGGCGCTGGTGGGATAGACGGGGGTCAGCGAGTCCGCCAGCGGCGCGCCCTCGTTCACCAGCCTGAAGCTGGGGTGCACGATCTCGCGGCCGAAGAAGCCGCCGCGGATCTCGCCGCGCACGCGCACCCGGGCGCCGGCCGTCAGGCTCTTCTGGTGCGAGGGGTAGAAGTGCAGAAAGCGCAGCAGCAGCTGGGCGCTGCCGTCGTCTATGCGCACCAGCAGCTGGCGGCGCGAGCGCAGCTCGATATGGGATTCGACGATCTCGCCCTCGCACTGCACCGTGTCGCCATCGCGCGCCTCGGCGATCGGGGTCAGGCGCGTCTCGTCCTCGTAGCGCAGCGGCAGATGCAGGGCCAGGTCGATGTCGCGCAGCAGGCCCAGCTTCTCCATCGCCTTCTGGGGGGCTGACTTGGCTTTGACGGGAGCGGGGAGGGCCTCGGGCATGGGCGCGATTTTGCCCGCTTGCTGCAGGCGGCTTCAGCTGAAATAGCGCAGCTTCAAGAGCTCGTAGCGCCCATCGCGCTTGGTGACGTCCAGCGCGGCCTGCAGACGCCGCACCAAGGCCGGGTCGGTGTCGGGCGGCAGGCCGTACCAGTAGGACTTGCTGTTGTCGTAGTCCAGCACCGCCTGCAGGGTCGCATAAGGCAGCTTGAGCTGGCGCAGGTTCCAGGCCGCGGCCCAGTCCAGCAGCATCACGTATTCCATGCGCCCGGCCAGCAGCTTGCGCACATTGGTGGCGTCGTCCAGCCCGAATTCGAGTTCCTCGCCGGGCTTGAAGCCCTCGGCCAGCAGCTGCCGCGCGGTGGCCGATTCACGCACCACGCCGATCTTGGCGCCCTGCAGCTGGCGCAGCTCGGACAGGCTCAGCTCGCTGCGGCTGGCCAGCTTGTAGACCACGATGCGGCGCGGGCTGATGGGCCCCACCCACTTGAACAGCGCCTCACGCTCGGGCGTGCGGGTGAGCGAGAACAGGATGCTGTTGGGTGTGGCCTCGGCCGATTGCATGGCGCGCACCCAGGGCAGCACCTGAATCTCCAGCTTCAGATTGGCCTGCAGCGCCACCATGCGCAGCAGCTCGACGCTGAAGCCCTGCGGCCCGGTTTCGTCCTGGTAGTTCAGCGGCGGCAGGTTCTCAGTGAAGCCGGTGAGCATGGGCTCGGCGGCCCTTGCGCCACGCAGGCCGCCAGCCAGGCAGGCGAGCGCCAAGCCGTGCAATTGGCGGCGGTTCACCTGGGTGGCTCGGCAGCGATCACAAGGCGAGTCTAGCCAACTGTGGTCATGCTCCAAGGGCGCCCGTGCGCCATGCGTCCATTGCCACCGGGCTTCGTGCAGAATGCCCCAAAAATGAGTCACAACCCAGGGAGGGTTACATGCATCGAAAGACGCAGAAAAAATGGCGCGCGGCCGCGGCCGCGCTTGTCGTCGGACTACTGAGTGCTTGCGGAGGAGGTGGCGATGGCGCCAGCGTCGCGCCGCCGGCGCCCTTGCCGGAGGTGCTCAGCATCTCGGCACCGGCAGCGAGTGATCTGGCCGCGGCGGTGCAGTTCGGCAGCAGTGCTGGCAGCGCCGCCGGCCTGCGCTATGAATGGAATTTCGGCGATGGCAGCAGCAGCACCGAGGCCAGCCCCAAGCATGCCTACGCCAAGGCCGGCGATTACGAGGTGCAGCTCAAGCTCAGCAACGAGGCCGGGCAAAGCCGCAGCAGCAGCTTCAAGCTGAGCCTCAGCAACAAGGCTCATCTGGCCGGCCGCATCTGTTCGGGCGCTGAGGCTTCCGGCTGGTGCTGGCAGGCGCCGCTTCCGGCGGGCGCGGCGCTGACGCAGGCGAGCTTTGTCACTGCTCAGCTTGGCTGGGTGCTGACGGACGAGCGGCAACTCAGCAAGACCTCGGACGGTGCTCGCAATTGGCAGGCGCTACGCCTGCCCGATGCGGGCAAGCTGCACAGCTTCGCCCTGGTCGATGCCGACAAAGGTTGGGTGCTGGGAGCGGACGGCCAAGTCTGGCGCAGCGATGACGGGGGTGCCAGCTTCCGCCGCGCCGGGCGCCTCGCCGCGACGCTCGGCAGGACGCCGCTGCGCAGCTATGGTCCGGAACTGCTGGCCGTGCAGACGGGGATCTCCGACCTGTGGGTGAGTGCCGATGGCGGTTCGAGCTGGCTGGTGTCCGGCCATGCCTACAGAGTTCTCGGCAAGGATGGCAGCGCCTGGCGCGTTGAGCTGACCGATGCCGGGAACGCGACCCTGCTGTGGCGCTCGCTGGATCTGGGGCTGCATGAAACCCTGGTGGGTGAACTGCCCGGCGAATGTGTGGGCGGCAGCGTCCATGCGGCCTCGCAGAGCGAGCTGTTGCTCCTGGCATGGGAGTACGAGGCCGGCTCGGACCGGTTGTTCAGACCGCGCCTGTGCCGCAGCGACGATGGTGGCAAGAGCTGGAAGCGCGTGGCAGGCACCGGCCTGCCCGAGCATGTCTACCAGGGCCGGGGCTACGGCCTCGACATCAGGCCCGCCGGTGGCGGGCATTACTGGGTGCAGTTTGGCGCCAAGCTGCACCACAGCGCCGATGGCGGCGAAAGCTGGACCGCTGTCACGCTGCCGGTGCCATCAGCCGTGATCAGACATGTCGCCAACCCCAACACCCTGCTCGTCGCCAGCCAGTACGAAGGCGTCTGGGTCAGCAGCGATGCGGGCACCACATGGCGGGCGCTGAAGGTGGGCCTGGCTGGCTTGCCCGAGCAGATCAGGATCTTGGCGGGCCAAGGCGTGCTGCTGAGCGGGCGTGCCATGCCGGGCTTAGACACCGCGGTTGCTGGGCAGTTGTTGATGCCGCGCCTGAGTGACGAAGACTTCGTGCAAGGCCTGCCGGGTCGCGCCAGCGGCGGCACCATCGGCTCAGCGGCCATGCCGGTGCCCGGGCGCTTGTTCGCCTTCAGCGGAGGCGAGCTGCTGCGCAGCAGCGACTATGGCCGCAGCTGGCAAGCGCCGCCGATGTTTGCGATGGGTGATATCGGCAGCCTGCAATTCGTCTCGGCCAACACGGGTTGGGTGGTGGCCGACTTTGGCCTGCTGTTCCGTACCCGCGACGGCGGCGCCAACTGGTCGCAGGTGTGGGCCGTGCCGACCGGCGGATCTGAATTTGGCGGTGCGCTGCAGGCCCTGCGTTTCAGCAGCGAAACCGAGGGGATCATGGCGGTGAGCAACTGGCAGGGCAGCATCGTCTACCGCAGCAGTGACGGTGGTCAGAGCTGGGCCATGCGCGCCACATTGCCGGTTGACGTGAGGCAGCTGCTGACGCTGGAGAACGGTGAGGTGCTGGCGGCGGGCGGCAATGGGCTGCGCACCGGCGGCCTCTTCCTCATCAAGGCGGACTCGGCAGACTTCAGCACCGTCTACAGCGCCGACTCCGACTCGGTGTCCGGGCCTGGGCTTTACGTGCGGCGCCTGCATCGCCAGGCGGGCGGCAAGATCTGGGCGGTGGGCAGCAAGGGGCTGGTGCTCAGCAGCGCCGATGCAGGCAGGACATGGCTGCGGCAGGACGTGGGTGCGGCCGGCGCACTGAACGATGTTCAGTTTGCCGATGCGCTGCACGGCTGGATCGTTGGCGACGCTGGCCTGCTGCTGGCCACCGATGACGGCGGCAAAAGCTGGAAGCAGCAGGCGCAGTCGACGCAGCAGAGCCTGCTGGCGCTGCTTGTCCAGGATGCCAAGACGGTCTGGGCCTTTGGCGAGAATGGCACCGTGCTGGCCACCGGGACCGGCGGTTTCTGACGGGAGCATGCGGTGTACAGGCTGAGTGGACGATGCGTACCGTGGCCATGGGCCTGGACTGCCGGTGCCCTGCTGGCCCTGGCGGCCTGTGGTGGCGAATCTGGCGGGCCAACGCCCTTGCCTGCCACGCTGCAGATCCAGGCCGACGCGCAGGCCGATGTGGCGGCGCCGGCCACCTTCGGCAGCACGGCGGCCGAGCTGGCCGGCCTGCGTTTTGCCTGGAGCTTTGGCGACGGTGGTGTCAGCCAGCAGGCACGCCCCAGCCACCAGTTCAGCCGCGCCGGCGACTATGTGGTGCGCCTGCGCGTCAGCAATGAGTACGGCGAGAGCCGCGAGGCCAGCTGGCCGGTATCGGTCCAGCACCAGGCGCCGGTGCTGGGCCTGGACTGCAGTGGTGCCGGCTCGGCCGGCTGGTGCTGGCAGGTGGGCGGCAATGCCGCGCAGGCGATGCAGTTCGTCGACGCCCAGACGGCCTGGCGCGTGGGCGACGCGGGCGATATTTTCAAGAGCGTGGACGGTGGGCTGAGCTGGGCACGGCAGCCGAGCGGCGTGGATGCCGATCTCTATGCCCTGCAGTTTCTCGACACGCAGCAGGGCTTTGTACTGGGCCAGCCGGGCACCCTGCTGTGGACGGCCGACGGTGGCAGCAGCTGGCAGCGCCGTGCCGCGCCCCTGCCGCAGGAGAACCCGCAGTTGGTGCTGCGCGCGCTGGATGCACAGCGTCTGCTGCTGCTGGATCGCTACAGCTTCTGGGTCAGCGAGAACGCCGGCGTCGACTGGCAACGCGTCGAGCGCCGCCCCGACGCCGTGGGGCCGGCAGGCACGGTCTGGACCGAGGAGCATGGCCGGGTCTATCGCGCGCGCTCGCTGGGCCGCCAGCCCGAACTGGTGCTGACGCTGGCGCACGAGGACTATATGTTCCAGTACGCGGCCCAGCTGCTGGTGCTGGACGAGCAGCAGATCCTCGTCAACGCGGTGGGCGAGCGTTACGACATCAACCAGGGCTGGATGCGCAAGAACATGCTCTGGCGCAGCCGCGACGGCGGCCAGAGCTGGCAGAAGATCGTGCCCAGCGGCATCGTCTCGCCGGCTTGGCTGTGGGAATGGCTCAAGTTCGAGCGCTTCAGCGCCAGCGACGATGTGATGATCGCGAGCCACAACGGCACGCCTTACATCAGCCGCGATGGCGGCGCCCGCTGGGCTGCCATGCGCGATGAGATCTCCTGCTGCAAGTACGGCGAGGATCTGCTGGCCATGCAGGGTCAGGGTTTGCTGTTCAGACGTTTTGGCGAGGTCTGGCTGAGCCCGGACTGGGGCGTGAGCTGGCAGGCGGCCCAACATCCGCCCGGGCGCAAGGTGGCCTGGTTGGAGCTGCAGTCGCTGGGCCCGCAGCGCTATCTGCTGCGCGACAACGACGGCCAGTTCTTCCTCAGCAGCGACGGTGCGCAAAGCTGGCAACGCCTGGCCGGCAGCGCGAGCGACCGCAGCGAAGCCGCGCCGGCGCTTTCCTTTGCGGACGCCCAGCATGGCCTGCGCCTGAGCGCAGGTGGCGAGCTCTGGGCCACTGGTGACGGCGGCAGGACCTGGCAGCTCAGGCGCAGTGACCTGACGGCCGGCACGGTGCAGCTGCAGATGCTGTCCACCGCCGTGGTCTGGATGATTGCCGGCGATGGCAAGCTGCAGCGCAGCGCCGACGGTGGCGCCAGCTGGGCCCAGATGCTGAGCGCGAGCAGCGACTGGGTTCGTGTCGAGTTTGCCGACTCCCAACTGGGCTGGGCCATGGCGGCGCCGCTGCGGCCGCGCTTTGTGGCGACGCAGGACGGCGGAGCCAGCTGGTCCGCGCTGGCCGTGCCCGCGGGCACGCAGGCGCTGCGTCAGCTGGATGCCCTGCATTGGTGGGCGCTGGGCGAGGGTGGCCTGCTGGCCGAGAGCCTCGACGCAGGCAAGACCTGGACCGGGCGCAGCAGCGGCACCGCTGAGCGCCTGCACCAGTTGGTAGCCAGCGATGCCCAGACACTCTGGGCCGTGGGCGATGCCGGCGTGGTGCTCAAGTCCGACGATGGTGGGCGCCAATGGCGCAAGCTGAGCCTGTCGACGGACCTGCCCGCGCTGCGCGACATCTTCTTCATCGATGCGCAGCAGGGCTGGATCGTGGGCGCGCGAGGCACGGTGCTGGCAACGCGCGACGGCGGCAAGAGCTGGGTCGCGCAGCGCAGCGGCACGCGCCAGCTGCTGGGTTCGGTACGCTTTGCCGACGCGCGGCTGGGCTGGATCACCGGCACGATGGGGACCGTGCTGGCCACGGGCACCGGCGGCAAGTAGCGGCGACGGGCATGGGACAATTGCTGCCCCTGCTTGGCACGGGTCCGTCCGGCCCTCAACACCATGTCCCGTCCCCCCTTCAGCGTGAGCGATTTCGATTTCGCTCTTCCGCCCGAACTGATTGCCCAGCATCCCGCCCCCGAGCGCAGCGCCTCGCGTCTGCTCGACGGGCGTGCGGATCACCCGGTGGACCGGGTGTTCCGTGAACTGCCCGGCCTGCTGAATCCCGGCGACCTGCTGGTGTTCAACAACACCAAGGTCATCAGGGCGCGGCTCTATGGCGCCAAGCAGACCGGTGGTTCGGTCGAGGCGCTGATCGAGCGCGTGCTGCCCGGCACCCTCGAAGTCTGGGCCCATCTGCGCGCCAGCAAGAGCCCCAAGCCCGGCAGTGTCGTGCGCTTCAACGAGGCCTTCGATGCCGAGGTGCTGGGCCGCTGCGGGCCGGACGGCGGCATGTTCCACCTGCGCTTCCCCAGCGACCCCTTTGCCCTGCTGGAGCAGCATGGCCATGTGCCGCTGCCGCCCTATATCGAGCATGCCGACGAGGCCGACGATGTGCGGCGCTACCAGACCGTGTTCGCGCGCGAGCCCGGCGCAGTGGCGGCGCCCACCGCGGCCCTGCATTTCGACGAGGGTGTGCTGGCCGCCTTGGCCGAGCGCGGCATAGGCACGGCCCATGTGACCCTGCATGTCGGCGCCGGCACCTTCCAGCCGGTGCGTGTGGAGCGCCTGAGCGATCACAAGATGCACAGCGAGTGGTTCGAGGTGCCGGCCGAGACGGTGGCGGCGATCGCCGCCACGCGGGCGCGCGGCGGCAAGGTGGTGGCCGTGGGTACGACCACGCTGCGCGCGCTCGAGTCGGCCGCCCAGGGCGGCACGCTGCAGGCCGGCGCGCGCGAGACCGCCATCTTCATCACCCCGGGCTTCGAGTTCCGCGTGGTCGATCGCCTGCTCACCAACTTCCACCTGCCCAAGAGCACGCTGATGATGCTGGTGAGCGCCTTTGCCGGCTACGAGCAGGTGATGGCGCTGTACCGCCACGCGATCGCGCAGGGCTACCGCTTCTTCAGCTACGGGGATGCGATGCTGCTGGAGCGCATTGCGCCCTGAGGCCGCGCGCGGCCGGCATGTCACAAGCCGGCCGGCCATCTCGTCTTGTGGGGGTGAACAGCCCTGGAGACGACGATGGTGAAGAAGTTCTTGCGGCCGCTGCTGGCCCTGGCGCTGGCGGCCAATGGTGCCAGCATGTTGCTGGCACCGGCCGACTGGTACGCGGCCATGCCCGGCGTGTTCTACACCGGACCGCTGAACCTGCACTTCGTGCGCGACATCGGTTGCGCCTATCTGGTGGCCGCGGCCGGCCTGCTCTGGCGTGCGCTGCGGCCGCAGCCCGGTGCCGCGGCCGCCCTGTGCGGCGCCGGCTTTCTGCTGCTGCATGCCGGCGTGCATGCCTGGGAGCTGGCGAGCGGCCGCTGCGGCTGGGGCCAGTTCCTGCGCGATGTGCCGGGCGTGCAGCTGAGCGCGCTGGCGGCGCTGTGGCTGGCCCTGCCCGAGCGGGAGCTGCGCCATGTTTGAAGGGCTGCTGCGTCCCATCGTGCATTGGCGCCTGGCGCGCTTCGAGCGCCGCTACCGCTATGACATGAGCTATGCGCGCGAGCTGTTCGAGCTCAGCCCGCGGGCCTTTCTCCAGTTCAGCAAGCTGTTCGGCCTGGCGGCCTTTGCGCAAGACCTGCCCCCGGCCCTGCTCTATGCGGCCAAGTTCGCCGCCACCCGGCACGAGGACTGCGGCCCCTGCAGCCAGCTGATGCTGGACATGGCGCTGCAGGCCGGCGTGCCGCGGCCGGCCCTGCAGGCCCTGCTGGCCGAAGACGAGGCCGCGATGCCGGCCGAGATGCGCCTGGGCTGGCGCTACGCCCGCGCCGCGCTCGCCCACGCGCCGGCATTGGCCGAGCTGCGCGAGGAGCTGCTGCGCCTGCATGGCCCCCGTGCGCTGGCCAGCCTGGCGCTGGCGGTGGTGGTGGCGCGCAGCTTCCCGGCCCTCAAGCACGCGCTCGGGCGCGGGCAGAGCTGCACCCGGCTGGAGCTGGGCGCAGCGCCCTGATGTCACAAACGCCCAAGCCGCCTCGTCTTATGTGCACGGCCCCATTTATTCATTCATTCATCACTCAGCAAGCAACGCAAGGATCTCGCCATGAGCAGCCCACGCCTGAACCACCAGCAGCAATCCCCCGTCCTGTTCAAGAAGTTCCTGGACTTCAGCCTCGCCATCCAGGACAGCAGCCTCGACCCGGTGCTGTCCCATCTGATCGACATCCGCGCCTCGCAGCTGAACGGTTGCGCCTTCTGCCTCGACATGCATGTCAAGGAGGCCAAGCTGCACGGCGAGCGCGAGCTGCGCCTGCACCATCTGGCGATCTGGCGCGAGTCGGCCCTGTTCAGCGCGCGCGAGCGCGCCGCCCTGGCCTGGACCGAGGCGCTCACCCGCCTGGCGCCCGAGGGCGTGCCCGACGAGCTCTATGCGCTGGCACGCGCGCAGTTCTCCGAGCCCGAGCTGGCCGACCTCACCTACCGGGTGATGGCCATCAATGGCTGGAACCGCGCCAGCATCGCCTTCCGCACCGCGCCGGGCGCCTACGATGCGGCCTACGGCCTGGACAAGGCTGGGTTGTCCTGAGCACAGGGAGCCACGGAATGAACGTCACCGCCCTCCACCAAGCCGCCTGCAGGGCCCAGGGCCCATGGCCTGGGTGTGCCCACGCGCGCATCCTGATCGGGCTGGAGCAGGCTTGATGGACGAGGGCCTGGACCTGAGCCCGGCGGCACGCGCACTGCGCTTTGACCGCGCGCATGCGCGCAGCCTGCGCGCGCTGGCCTACCGCATGCTGGGCTCGCGCGCCGAGGCCGAGGACATCGTGCAGGAGGCCTGGCTGCGCTGGGCCGAGGTCGATGAGGGTCAGGTCTTGCATGCGGGTGCCTTTCTCTCGCGCCTGGTCACCAATCTCTGCCTGGACAAGCTGCAGTCCGCCAGCAGGCGGCGCGAGCTCTATGTGGGCACCTGGCTGCCCGAGCCGCTGGTGGACGAGGCCGAGGCCTGGTCGCCCGGGCCGGAGGCGCGCAGCGAATGGGCCCAGGATGTCTCGATGGCCTTCATGCTGGCGCTGGAGCGGCTCACACCGCTGGAGCGTGCGGCCTTCCTGCTGCACGATGTGTTCGAGCTGGATTTCGACGAGCTGGCCACGCGCCTGCAGCGCAGCCCCGCCGCCTGCCGCCAGTTGGCCAGCCGCGCGCGCGCCCATGTGAAGGCCGGCTATGCGCGCGTGGAGGTGCAGGAGGAGGAGCGGCAGCGCCTGCTGGCCGCCTTTGCCGGGGCCCTCATGCGCGGCGACGTTGAGGCGCTGGCCCAGGTGCTGGCCGACGACGCGGTGCTGCTCACCGATGGCGGCGGCATCGTGAACGCGGTGCCGCGGCCGCTGCACGGCGCCGCGCGCATCGCCAAGGCGCTGGTGGGCTTTGGCAAGCATCTGGACCTGCGCCAGTTCCGCGTGCGCCTGGCGCAGATCAACGGCCTGGCGGGTTATCTGGTGTTCCAGGCCGACGGCACGCCGGTGCAGGCGGTGGCGCTGGCGCCGGCGGCCCAGCCCGGGCGCCTGGGCGCGGTCTACATCGTGCGCAACCCCGAGAAACTTAGGGCTCTGTCCGCAACCAGCCGACCCGACCCTGACCGCTCTCGTTGAGCCGGGCCACGAAGCCGGCCGCGGCCGGCTCGGCCAGGGCCAGGTGGAACTCCACCTGGGCGCCATGCTGGACCTCCAGCAGCTGCGCCTGGGCCAGTTCGATCTCGCGGCGCAGCAGCCCCTCCAGCGCATAGGGCACGGTGCAGCGCAGCTGGGCGAGGCGCAGCAGCGGCACCTTCTCGGCCTTCAAGAGGGCCTGGGCCACCGCATCGGTATAGGCGCGCACCAGGCCGCCGGCCCCCAGCTTGCTGCCGCCCCAGTAGCGCACCACGGTGGCCAGCACGCCCTCCAGATCCTGGTGGCGCAGCACCTCCAGCATGGGCCGGCCGGCGGTGCCGCCGGGTTCGCCGTCGTCGTTGGCGGCCGATTGCCCGCCCGCCATCAGCGCCCAGCAAACGTGCACCGCACTGACGTGCTGGGCGCGCAGTTCCGCCACCCGGCGCAAGGCTTCAACGCGACCCGCACAAGGCTCCACACAGCCGATGAAGCGGCTCTTCTTGATCACGACTTCGCTGTGGACGGGGGCGGCAAGGCTGAAGGGCATGGGGGAGATTGTCCCTGCGTTCCCCGTCTCAGGGGCCGACGCTTTCGGCCAGTTCGCCCAGGTAGCGGCGCTTGATGGCGTCGAGGCTGCCATCGCGCTGCATCTCCTTCAGCGTGCGGCGCAGCAGCGCGCGATCGGCCTCGGCGACGCGCTCGCGCGACAGGGCCAGCGCGCCCACGGTGTGCTCGTGCGGGGCAAAGCTGAGCGCGGCAAAGCGGGCGAAGGTGCGGTCGTTGCGGCGCGCCGCCGCCAGGCTGTTGGCGCCCAGAATCATGGCGTCGGCGCGGCCGGCCTTGAAGGCGCGCATGGCGCTGGATTGGTCCGGCGCCTCGACCACGCGCCCGTGCGCGCGTAGGTCGTCCACCCAGGCCTGCAGCGTCGGCGTCTGCACATAGCCGCGCACCACCAGCAGGCTGCGGCTGGCGTCGGCGCTGAAGGCGGCGGCACTGGCCAGCGCATCGGCCAGCTCGGGTCGCAGCAGCACATACTGGCGCGAGCGGATGTAGGGCAGGAACTCGGCAAAGTGCTCGCGCTCTTGCGTGGGCATGGCGGAGGTGGTGATGTCGAGCTGGCCGGCCGCGAACTGGGCCCAGATGCGCACGCGCGATTCGAGCCGGGTGTCGAAGCGGCAGCCGCTGCGGCGCGCCAGCTCGTCCACCAGCGCCTTGTCGATGCCTTCCCAGCGGCCGTCTTCAGCGCGGAAGTAGAGCGCGCTGTACTCGTAGAAGGCCAGGCTGTAGGGGCCGCAGGCCATCGCCCGCGCCTGTACCAGCAGCATCACAAACGCTATCAGCCCGGCGCGCCACATCCGCCCACTCCTCTTGACGACGATCGAGTTTAGGCCCTGCGACAATCGCTCCATCATGCTGAAGTTCGAACTCCTCAAGACCGAGGGCCGCGCACGCCGTGGCACGCTCACCCTCAACCATGGCGTCGTGCAGACGCCCATCTTCATGCCCGTGGGTACCTACGGCACGGTGAAGGGGGTGATGCCGCGCTCGCTGGAGGAGATGGGCGCGCAGATCATCCTGGGCAATACCTTCCACCTCTGGATGCGGCCGGGCCTGGACATCATGAAGCAGTTCGGCGGCCTGCATCAGTTCGAGAGCTGGAACAAGCCCATCCTCACCGACAGCGGCGGCTTCCAGGTCTGGTCGCTCGGCGAGATGCGCAAGATCTCGGAAGAGGGCGTCAAGTTCGCCTCGCCGGTGAATGGCGACAAGCTCTTCCTCACGCCCGAGATCAGCATGCAGATCCAGACGGTGCTGAACTCCGACATCGTGATGCAGTTCGACGAGTGCACGCCCTACGAGACCAAGGGCCACATCACCACCGAGCTGGAAGCGCGCAAGTCGATGGAGATGAGCTTGCGCTGGGCCAAGCGCTGCCAGGACGAGTTCGCGCGCCTGCAGAACCCCAACGCCCTGTTCGGCATCGTGCAGGGCGGCATGTTCGAAAAGCTGCGCGATGAATCGCTGGCCGGCCTGGCCGCGCTGGACCTGCCGGGCTACGCCATCGGCGGCCTCAGCGTGGGCGAGCCCAAGGACGATATGCAGCGTGTGCTGGCCCATATCGGCCACCAGCTCCCCAGCCACAAGCCGCGCTACCTGATGGGCGTGGGCACGCCGGAGGATCTGGTGGAGGGCGTGAGCCAGGGCATCGACATGTTCGATTGCGTGATGCCCACGCGCAATGCGCGCAACGGCCACCTGTTCACCCGCTTCGGCGATCTGCGCCTGCGCAATGCGCGCTACAAGACCGATGCGCGCCCGGTGGACGAGACCTGCGGCTGCTACACCTGCAAGACCTTCAGCCGCGCCTATCTGCACCACCTGGACCGCTGCGGCGAGATGCTGGGCCCCATGCTCACCAGCATCCACAACCTGCACTACTACCTCAACCTGATGCAAGAGGTGCGCGAGGCGCTGGACGCGGGGACCTTCGAGGCCTTCCGCCTGCAGTTTGCGGCGGACCGCGCGCGCGGACTCTAGGCGTGCCAGCCGTGCCCTTTGGCAGGGCATTTACTTAGGGCCATGATGGCCACATGCTGAAGAAGCTCATGGCTCCCCTGCGCTGGCTGGCGCGCCTGCTGCTGGCGCTGATCATCCTGTTCGAGGAATGGGGTTGGACGCCCTTGCAGCGCGCCATGGCCTGGCTGGGCCGCCTGCCGCTGCTGCGCCAGCTGGAGGCCGGCATCCGGCGCCTGCCGCCCTATGCGGCGCTGGCCCTGCTGCTGGCGCCGGCCCTGCTGCTCTTGCCCGTCAAGCTGCTGGCGTTGTGGCTGATCGCCCAGGGCCGCGCCCTGCTGGGCCTGGCCGTGATCCTGATCGCCAAGCTGGTGGGCACGGCCGTGCTGGCGCGGCTCTTCATGCTGAGCCAGCCGGCGCTGATGCGGCTGGGCTGGTTTGCGCGCCTGTATGCGCGCTGGACGGCCTGGAAGGAAGGCCTGCTGGCCTGGGTGCGCAGCAGCCTGCTGTGGCGCCAGGCGCGCGCGCTGCGCTGCCTGCTACGGCGGCGCCTGCGCGCGTGGCGGCAGCTGTTCTCGCAACAGGCCTGAGCTGGGCCTGAGCTTGGCGTTTAGCTGGCCAGCAGCGCGCTGACCTCGCTGCGCAGGCGCTCCGGGCTGACCTCGGCCGCCGCCAGCGGCGCGCCCGCCACCAGCCCGACGCGGCTGAACAGGCCGCGGCGGAAGGGCTTGACCATGGCCTCGCCGCGCTCTACGCGCGAGAAGAAGGAGCCCCAGAGGTTCTGCAGCGCCAGCGGCACGACCGGCACCTCCGGATGCCCCTCGACGATCTTCATCACGCCGCCCTTGAAGGGCTGCAGCTGGCCGTCGCGGGTGATGCCGCCCTCGGGGAAGATGCCCAACAACTCGCCATCGGCCAGCACTGCGCGCGCCTGCGCGAAGGCGGCCTCGTAGGTGGCGGGGTCGTCCTGCTGCGGCGCGATCGGGATGCACTTGGCCAGGCGGAACAGCCAGCCCAGCACCGGCGTGGCGAAGATGCGATGGTCCATGATGAAGCGGATCGGGCGCGGGCTGGCGGCCATCAAGAGCACCGCATCGATGAAGCTGACATGGTTGCAGACCAGCAGGGCCGGGCCGCTGGTGGGGATGTGCTCGTCACCGCGCAGGCGGTAGCGGTACACCAGGCGCGAGAGCATGAAGGCGATGAAGCGCAGCAGGTACTCGGGCACCACCAGGAAGATGTAGGCCGCCACCACCGCATTGGCCAGGCCCACCGCCAGGAAGATCTCGGGGATGGAGAGCCCAGCGCCCAGCAGCGCGCCGGCCAGCACCGAGCTGGCGATCATGAACAGGGCGTTGAGGATTTATATCGGGTCGTCAAACAGTTCATAGGTATTTCGCCCCTCGCTCGCAGTGGTCCGTACATGTTCGCCTTAGCGATTCATCAGAACGTGCGTCAAAAGGCGAATGTTGTGCGTCAAAGCACGAGATTTATGCCTCAAAACACGAATGCACTTCGCTATCTTGGCGTTCATGAAAATGCTGAAGAACGGGGAGCCGGGCCTGCATCCTCTCAAACCACCGTTGAAACGTGACTTCTTCATTGCCTGCAATTGGCTATTTGCACGGTGGGAAATTGTTCATCAGCGGCCTGTACGTCCTGGGCAAAGACGTCGATCACGCTTGACGCAATGTTCACCAATGCCTGAAGTCTTGGGCAGGCTATGAACTGTCCCGGCCGATGCAAATCTGAGCCACCGTACCGACCCAATAGTGAGCCAGGGATGGAAGCCGCAGGCGCAGGCCTGCGGGCTGTGGATGAGTTTAGTTTGAGGGTCTGATCGCGCCCTCGGCGC